>OGLQ01000030.1_pt1 | contig 155012 bp, 143 predicted proteins | sample 1572941 | NCBI WGS metagenome assembly OGLQ01 (sample SAMEA2581891, study PRJEB24529) | metagenome | biome: Human gut stool | place: China | collected 2011
CACTTCAACTATCGCAACTGGGAGGGGATGTTCAATCCTTTCAGTGTGCTGAATATGCTCTCGACGGGTCGAAAACGGTACACGATCCTTGTCCGGCAGGCTGGCGTATACCCGCAGAAGCAGATCTAAAGGTGCTGGCCGGTTATAATAGCAGTATTCCAGCCACTGCGCTGTCAGATGGAGGAATGTTGCTGAAGTATGACGCAACGGAGAACCGCACTTATTTGAGGTTCACCGGATATCCGATAATATAATCGCGGTTGCTGGATAACAGGATTATGATGCGCACACCACCCGTTGTGTACAGGAATAGGAACGGAGACTGATTACCACAAAGTAACACAGAGTCGATCTTGTAGGGGTCCACTCCGTGCTACTCTGTGATGAAAGCATTAAAACAAATTGTCTTTTGAGCAAAATTCATCTTCAGTTGTTATTTACAGATATAAAGATAATCCATACATAAAATTAATATCATGGAGAAGAATATTTTCAAACTGGACAATGAACAACTGAAAGGAATCGCACACGCATTCCGGGAGAAAGTGGAAGAGGGATTAAATAAGAATAATGCTGAAATACAATGTATTCCTACCTTTATTTTACCTAAGGCGACCGATGTTAAAGGCAAGGCTTTGGTTCTGGACCTGGGAGGTACCAACTATAGAGTGGCAATTGTCGATTTCTCAACCGAAAAGCCAATCATCTATCCCAATAATGGTTGGAAGAAGGATATGTCGATTATGAAGTCGCCCGGTTATACCCGTGAAGAGTTGTTCAAAGAGTTGGCCGACTTGATTGTTGAAATAAAGCGGGAAGAGGAAATGCCTATCGGTTATTGTTTTTCTTATCCGACCGAATCGATACCGGGAGGCGATGCAAGATTGCTTCGTTGGACCAAGGGGGTAGACATTCGGGAAATGGTGGGACAGTTTGTTGGGAAACCCTTACTCGACTACCTGAATGAAAAAAATAAAATCAGATTTACAGGAGTTAAAGTGCTGAATGACACGATTGCCAGTTTATTTGCCGGGCTTACCGACAAAAGCTATGATGCTTATATTGGCCTGATTGTAGGGACAGGTACAAATATGGCAACTTTTATTCCGTCTGACAAGATAACGAAGTTGGACCCGGAATGTCACGTACAAGGCTTGATTCCGGTCAATCTGGAATCGGGAAACTTTTATCCTCCCTTCCTGACTGCGGTGGACGATACTGTTGACGCAACTTCTGACAGTTTGGGTAAACAGCGTTTTGAGAAAGCGGTATCCGGCATGTATCTGGGAGATATCCTGAAAGCAGCTTTCCCTTTGGAAGAATTTGAAGAGAAATTTGATGCAAGGAAACTGACTGCTATTATGAATTATCCTGATATACACAAAGATATCTATGTTCAGGTAGCCCATTGGATCTATAACAGATCGGCCCAGCTCGTCGCTGCCTCTCTTGCCGGATTAATCGCATTGCTGAAATCGTATAATCGAGATATCCATCGGGTTTGTCTGATTGCCGAGGGCAGTCTTTTCTGGAGTGAAAGTCGGAAAGATAAAAACTATAATATCCTTGTAATGGAGAAATTGCAGGAACTTCTTCGTGAGCTTGAACTGGAAGATGTCGAAGTTCATATTAATAGTATGGATAATGCCAATCTGATAGGAACGGGGATTGCGGCATTATCCTGATTGTTTACAGTTTGTATTTGTCCTGATGAAATATTCATCGGGGCAAATACAAACAGTAAACCTCGCCCGTCGAGGTTAGTCTGACCGGGATGGACTTATTTTGCGTAGAGTGGATGCGCCCGGATCGGGCTTCTACATTGCAAAGAAAAATTGAGATGACGATGTTACCGGCCGGTAAATTAGCGATTATCTAATTTGAGACAGCTTTTTCGGGGCGAGGTGTTTTTTATTTCTGTTTAGAAATGCTCCATTGACCGTTCTTGCAACTGACGCTGATCGTATCGTTTTTCCATTGGTTGTCCGCACGTTCGAGCAGGATACTTCCTTCAGACTCGGGTGTGTAGAGTTCTGCTTGCACAGAGTCGGCAGCAAATACAATGTAAGTGGCGTAAGTAGCGTTGTCTTTTTGGGTTTCGCTGATTTTCAGTCCTGCTTCGAAGGGACGAATACAATCTTTCTTCACTTCACTCCATACGTATCCGGCAGAGCCGACGCAACCGTGTTCGTCTTTATCACTTCCCGGTATAGCTGCTTCTTCAGTCTTTGCTTCGCTTGTGGTGTCCTGTCCGGCTTTATTGGATTTGCATGCCGAAAATGCTATTGCCGTGCAAAGCATGGCCGTCCATAAATAAGTTTTCTTCATAATAAAAGTTTTTTCCTTTCTATTAAACTTCATGTTTTGATAATTATATTCTATAAATGCAATAAACCTTGTATTACTGCTTGTATTATATTGCTTTTTTATTGTATTCGGTTTAAATTTTATTGAATGGGAAGGATCATAATAGAAATTGAAAAATAGAGATTGCTAACATTCAGTGGATTAACCTCAAAACAGGGTATGCTCTTGGTTGTTTGTCAGTCTAAGTTAAATCGATCTTTTATGACCGATTTAACTTAGACAGGAACTTACTGTATGATTTTTCCTTCTTCGGTAATCAGAAGGATGGTTAGTTCTCCATTGGGGAGCAGCACATCGCAGTGGCGGTGGCATTGTTCGATCAACAGGGAACAGAAAGCCTGCAGTTCGGTTTCAGGAAGGATGTTCCAAAGTTCACGTGCCAGAATGATATGGTCGATTGCCTCTATGCTGGAGGGGGTACATCCACACCGTCGGGCAATTTCTTTGAGGAACTCCTTGTTCATGGTGACTTTCTTGCTGTGTGTGTCGAGGTGCCCTTCCGCCAGTTTCACAGCTTTACCCATCATCACTCCCAAGGTCAGCCGCGAGATGCCGAGTTCGGCTGCAATTCCGATCGTTTCGCCTATGAAATTGCCATAGTGTACAAAAGCCTGCGGCGGAAGTTCCGGATAGAGATTGCGAATATATTTTTCGCTTTTGGCTCCCGAATTGATGACAATACGGCAAGCACCTGTAGCACGTGCCACTTCCATCTCCTTACGAATGGAACGAACGAAAGCTTCGGAAGAAAAGGGTTTCACAATACCGCTGGTACCGATGATGGAGATTCCGCCTACGACACCCAGCCGGGGGTTGAAAGTACGTGCGGCGACTTCTTCACCTCCGGGAACTGAGATGGTGACATGGATGGGAGCGTTTGGCAGGTATCGATAGTAGTACCGGATGCAATTCCTCAGATTGTCGATAATCATTTGCCTGGGAGTAGCGTTGATGGCCGGACCACCTACTTCGAGCCCGAGTCCCGGCAGGGTAACTGTTCCTACACCCGGACCACCATGGAAGACGAACTCCCATGTTTCCGGAGTTTGTACAGGTGCGTTATTAGCCTGTTTCGCTTCTGCGAGGTTCAGGGTTAAAGTGGTTACAATCGGCAGCCCACTGGTCACATCGGGGTCGTCTCCTCCATCTTTGATGACGGTAGCGCTGACTTCAATTTTCTCGTCGGAGAATGTTCCGGATACGGATTGGCAAGGAATTTCAATCGTTTCGCCACTGGGAAGGACGGTATGGATATTCCGGTTAAAATCCTCGAGTATGGGATTTTTCAGTTTTCGAAAAGCAGCTATGGCAGCGGCTGCGGCACAACTCCCGGTAGTGAGTCCGCTACGCAATGGGAAGTAATCGGGCAGCATTTTCTCAAGGGTACGGCGGAGACTGTTTACTCCGTCTACTGTTATATCGTAATATTCTAATTCGGGATGGAGAAGGATGTAAGGAGTTGCCCCATATTCCAGGATCATGTCTTTCTTTTCGGTGAATCCTCCGGACTTCCCACTCTCTTTCAGGACGACTGCCTGGGGAGACAGTTCTTGCAGGAGTTGGGGCAGATTCTCCGTTTCGGGATGATAGTACACCAGATGATCTTCCGGGAATCCGGCTTGACGGGCTATTTCACGGGAGCTGTCACGGTCGAGAATACGGAAGTAACATTCATACTTCTTCTTGGTCCATAAAGATTTGAATCGGGCGATGGACTGGACACCTGTCAGGAAAAGAAATCTGTGACCCTCTTTTTCTTTCTTCAACTCGCGCAACAGATCCCGATTGTCATATTCAAATTTAAAAGGCAAATCATCAGGGTCGCAGTTGTCTTCGAAAATCGGGTTGAGGTAAGAGCGGTCGTAAATGCGTTCGTATCGAATGCAGGGAATGCCGAGATCATGCGCAACATCGGTTACTGTATCATGCAGCTTTTCGGCAAAGGGGTGGGCGGCATCTATTAAAAGGCGAATGTCGTTTTGGCGACAGAAAGCTTTCAGGGTTCTCCGGGTCATGGCGCCGCTCAGGCGTATGCCATGATGCAGGTAGATATCCTGTTCGTCACCTTTGGTTGAGTAATAATAAGGTTTCCCGGCTTCTTCGATTACATTGACGGCAGCCCGTCCTTCAGTGGTTCCTCCAAATATAAGTATCATGATTATTTACGGAATAAGTGTTTAAATTGGTGAGAATATAGTCGTGACAGTCCTTCCCGATTATCGATGGCATCGCCTACGACAATCATGGTAGTCAGAGTCAGATGGTTTTCGTTTACGATCTTAGCTAAATCCTGCAATTGTCCGCGAAAGATGCGTTCGTCTTTCCAGGTCAGATGATAACAGGCAGCTACAGGTGTAGTGGGCGGATAGTGCTCGAGGAGCTCTCGCTGAACCTGATCGACTACGCCTGCGCTGAGGAAGATGCACATGGTGCTTTGCGAACGTGCCAGCAGGCTGAGTTTCTCTTTCTCGGGCATCGGTGTACGACCTTCACCGCGAGTGAGGATGATGGTCTGTACCCTCTCCGGAATGGTGAATTGGGATTGGAGAGCAGCGGCGGCAGCCTGAAATGAAGAGATCCCCGGAGTGATGTGGTAATGCATACCATATTGGTCGAAGAAATTCATTTGCTCCTGGATGGCACCATAGATACAAGGGTCGCCTGTGTGCAGACGGACTACCAACTGTCCACGGTCATAAAACTCTTTCATCAAGGCAAATTGCTCTTCGAGAGTCATGGAAGCCGAACTGCGTATGGTAGCACCGGCTTTGGCACATTCTGTCAGTTCGCGGGGGACGAGACTGCCGGCATAAAGTATCAGGTCGGCTTCTTCGAGAAAGCGACGTCCGCGTACGGAGATCAGCTCCGGATCGCCGGGACCGGCTCCGACAATTTCGATGTGCCCCTGACGTACGGAGGCGGCGTCCATGGCGATGGCTACAGTAAAGTTAGCGCCTTTTTGTTTGGGCAGGAGTAAGGGACCGCCTCCGGAAGAGAGTAGGGCAGAGGCTTCGGATACACTGGGAGTACCCATGTGCTTGTTGACCACTTCACTTGGAGTGGGCACCTCTATTTTGCTGAGTTGACTGGCGGTGTAAAGCCGGGTCTGATAAGCCTCTGCAAGTAGTTTGAGCACGGGTTCGTCTTTTTTTTCTTCAATGGAAGATACGGTACGTATGGCAAGAGGGATCATGTTGGCTTGCACCACAACATCCATCAGATGGGTAATGACGGTATCCACCGGATGGGCATCGCGGGCCAGTCCGACTCCCATATGCAATACCGGTGGGACGTAGTAGAGTGCCGGAGTGTCAGAGGTGTTGTAAATGAATGGAGTGACAAGCAGGAGCAAGTCATATTTCCGGAGATCCATATCCTCAAATTTGTAGAATACATCGACGTGAGGAGGCAAGGTATGTTCCAACTGTGTTGTGCCTTCGTCGCGAATGTCGAGTAATAGAGCTGTTGGTTTGCAATCTACAAAGAGTGTGATCAGATGATTCATATCCGATGATTCGGCCGGGACTGTTTGCCAACCGTATTTTTTGCCAAGAGTATCGAGGGCCCAAAGACCGGTACGGTCACTCCGGGTGGTAATCACAGGTTCGGCTCCCAGAATGCTTGCCACATACCGGGTCAGTCCGTTGGCTCCACCAATATGTCCGGACAGGACAGAGACAGCATAACGTCCTGTGCTGTCTACACAGACAACGGCGGGATCTTTATGCTTGTCTTCAATATGGGGAGCAATGGCACGGATACAAATTCCCATAGCTCCGATGAAGATAATAGCATCGAATTTATGGAATATCTCAGGAACGGCCTCCTGAAGATTGGAAATAGAGTGGCAATCTGTGTCTGTGCCGGTAGAAAAGATCTCTGATTCGGGAAGTTCCTGTTCCAGTGTCTTGGCCAGTGCTATGCCGGCTTCTGATATGACAATAATGGCTGTTTTCATATATTTTTATAGATAAGGAGAGTCCGGAGCTGAAGCCACCAGGATCTCTATTGGATTATATTCATTTATTGCGACTCTTGTTCCGCCGAGAAAACAGAGTCCGGATTCGTTGGCGGCTTCGATGAAATGCGTTTTACTTTCTTCGGATACGGAGTTGAAAACGATGCGTGCTCCGGGAAGAAGCTTATGCCGGACCCGGGATATGATTTCTTTCAGCCGTCCGCCATGTCCGCCGATAAAAACTGCATCGGGACAGGGATAAATGGCGGTATCTGTTTCAAGAAAGTCACCGATGACGGTGGTAATGCCCGGAGTACCGAAACGCCGGCTGTTGATTTCCATCAGTCGCTTGCCTTCGGGGCGGATCTCAAAAGATGTGACATGCAGATGGGGAAATTGTAATCGGGCTTCGATAGAGACGGAGCCGGTGCAGAAGCCGATATCCCAGAATGAAGTCCGTCGGTTTAGTTCCAAGGCACTCAAGGTGAGCAGGCGGATAGGGGCTTTGGTGATCATCCGGGCACGTCCGTCAAGCAGTTCGAATGCTTCGTCGGGGATGCCGAAGAAGCGAGGGGAGAGTATTCCTCCGTTTACAGATTGCAGTCCGTCACCTGTAGTTAAAATCAGGCAATTGGGATATTCAAATGTTTCTGCGGCTGCCTCTTCAAGCGTCATCCGGCGAATCAGTTCTTTTGCCGGATGTCCCAGATGTTCACCTATGTACATGGTATAATCGTTGTAACCATAGTCCAGCATCCGGCTTGCAATGGTAGCAGGCGTATGTTCGCGATCGGTGAGGATTCCCATCTTGGGAGTACGTTCTATCAATGCACGATCAAATCCATGCCATGGGCGTCCGGTAAGGGAGATGGTGCGCATATCATCGTAGGGCATCACTAATCGGTGTGCCAGCGTTTGCAAAGAGTTAAAAGAGGGATAGAGCCGAATCTCCGCATCGGGCAGACGTCGGCGGATCGTGTTGGCAAAGCCGAAAAAGATAGGGTCACCCGAAGCAAAGACAATGATATGGGGATGTCCTGCATAACGGGCGAATACCTGGTCGAGAGGAACGGTGATGTCGATCCACTTTGCTCCGGCAGGGAGCAGTGGGGCAACAATGTCGTGATGGCGCGCTCCTCCTGAAAAGACACATCCTTGGTCTATCAATGCCTTGACGGAAGGTGAAAGGTAAGGCGAAGGACTGTCGTCGAGACCTATAACGGTGAAAAGGTTATGGGGTGTACCCTCTTCCGCTCTCTTCCCGACAGGGAGAGAAGAAAGAGTAGGTCGGGTTGTTTCTGAGGTCTTCATTCTTTTTATATAATGAACGATTCTAATAAATAAAACGTTTGTATACTGGTCGTCTGCTATACGTCTCTTCCGGGTCTGAGTTGTTCCGCATCGGGATAGCAAAGAATGGCATTTACCAGGGTGGCAGCCAGATTACTTCCGCCCTTGCGTCCTTCCACAATCAGTTTGGGGATGCGGGTGAAGGGCTTTGTCATGTGTTTTGACTCTTCTACATGGACAAACCCTACGGGAGCGGCTACAATACCTGCCGGTTGCGCTTTCTCTTTCCGGATCAGATCACAAAGTTCCATCAGTGCTGTGGGGGCATTACCAAAGACAAAGAGTGCATCAGGATGTTCTTCCACAGCCAGGCGGATGCCCGCTTGTGTACGGGTGATCCCCTTCGAAGTTGCCATTTCGGCTACTCTTTCATCGTTCAAGTAACATTTCACTTCTACACCCAGACGCTGCAATGCACCTTTACGGATGCCAGAAGCTGCCATCGTTACATCTGTTACAATAGTCCGCAGATTTCCTGTGCGGATGGCGTCATAGAGAGAGGCCACAGCATTGGGATCAGTGTAAAGCAAACGTTCCATCTCGAAGTCGGCTGTCGTATGGATAGCATGCAATAAGGCCCATTTCCGGTCGAGTGGAATATCACGGTTCTTCAATTCCGTCTCGATGGTGCGGAAACTGCGTATCATGATGTCTTGTCCGATACCGGTTGCTTCACTGCGTGTTTCGCGATAGTATCCCCGTGGAGTAATTATGTTTTGGTTAAATGTATATGTTTGTGAGTTACCAATCAGAACGACCGTAAACATATCCACAGTTTCCGGGTCGAATGCGGCGAGAGTGGTGATGTGTATTTCCTGTTCTTCACGACCAGCCTGCCGAACATAGCCTACAGGGGTTTCCGGTGAGCGTCCTTCGCGCAGAAAGATTTCGCGCAGACGATAAATTTGCCAATAGCGCCCATCACTCTTGGGATTGTATACAGCCGTCACAAAGTCGGCCTGGGCTGCAGCGAGGATACGGCGCTCGATACGTTCCCATGGTGTCATCAGGTCTGATAGAGAGATGACACAGAAGTCATGCCCGATCGGTGCACCAAGTAGTGAGGCCGCTTTCTGGAAAGCGCTGATTCCCGGTAAGGCAATGATTTCTACGTTACTCTGACGTTCGCGTTTCATTTCGTAAATCAAGGGTGTCATGCCATAGATACCGGCATCTCCGGAGCTAATGACACAAACGGTCTTTCCTTGTTCGGCATATTCGAAAGCCTGTTCGGCGCGGGCACGTTCGCGTTTCATCCCGGTGTCGATACACTCGGCGTCCGGACGGACAAAATCACGTATAAAACGGAAATAATATTTATATCCCACCACTACATCTGCTTCGCGTACAGCGGCGAGCACGGCAGGAGTGATATCTTGTTCGCTTCCCGGCCCAATGCCGGCTACGATAATTTTGGATTGTTTCATAATGATAATCTATAGTGAAATTCTTGGATTCATTTCCGGCTTGAACTATACCTATACCGGCTTGAACGGCAAAGATACGGATTAATCCTTTTTCTGCCCTTTATTCAGGGACATAAATGATCTCTCCATTCTCGAGTTCATAGGCTACACCTACTTTCTTTCCTCGTTTACCGGATGATTCTTTCTGTTCGGATGGAGTATATCGTTTAATCTCTTTACCTTCTTTTGTGATAATCTCCATGTTCTCTTGTCCGGGATTCTTTACCATCGTATAATCTTCTTTGGAGAAAATTTCGGTCATATTGAATCGGCTGACGAGTGCTACCATCAATGCCACAGCAAAAACCATGGCTACATCGAATAAGTTGGCTACTGTTCCCATTGGGTCAGTATCATTCTGGTTGTGTAGAAGTTTGTTTCGTGCCATGGATTAGGGTTTTACTGATAAATTCAAGGTCGTTTATTTCACGGGCATACCAACGTTGCCGGATTTGCAGGGTGACCACTCCGATAGCGGCTATAACCATACCTACTACAGTGGTGGCAAATGCTACTTGCATATTGTAGGCCATTGAAGCAATGTCTCCTGTGGCCAGACCTACAAGTGCGGGACCCATTGGGATTAATGTACCCATTAGTCCGAGCATGGGACCCAGCTTGACAAATGTACGTGAACGTCCCAATTCTTGTTCGGCATCTACTTCAAAGTTAGCAAGCAATCGCTCACAATAAGCTGCATTGTCCCGATGCGTATAAAGCTTGTATACACAGCGTTGTAGGGGGGTACTTCTGTCTCCGGTAAGGGAATTTGCTTTTTCTTCGATATTGTCGGGAGTCAGTTCTTCCAACTGCTCGGCAAGAGATTTTTGAGTATGTACCCTACGATAAAATTCTCCGAAGAAGCCGCCTGCAAGCAGTACAGCACGCGCAAAGAATAGTAATAACAGAACTACCACCGGGACAAGTAGCCCGTTGGATATCCAGAAAAGCGCATTTGATATTGTTTCCATATTTATAATTGTTATTTCTTTAGTTGTTTCCTGTGCTAACGACACTAAGCAGTACGATAAACAGATTGGTGATAAAGAGTATTTCAAGTCGTAATTTCCGTTCTCCTACTATGTTTTTCAAGAGTAGGCTCAGTCCGGATATCAGTATAAAAACAGCAACTGAAGAGATGCCGGTGATCAGTCCGAAGCTGACTCCCGGAAAAGCGAAGAACAACTGTATAAGCAGATAGGTTAGTATGCCCGCCATTAGCAGTCCGGGATAAAAATTCAATATGTATGTAACTGTCCGTTGGAAAAGTGTCCGCTGTTTTGAGGTGTCTGCAAAACAGTTGAAGCAAAAAGCGATCATTATTGAGGCTTCGAGCGTGACATATACTGAAAGGGTCAGTATGTGTGGGGCAGAGGCCAGCAGAGAGTTTATCTCTGTTGGCGATTGTTCCGTAGCCCATGGACCTATACAAATAAGGAAAACCGTATAGACAAGTGCTGACAACCAGATTCCCCATCGCGGATAGAAACCGGTTTTGAGAAGGAAACTTAAAACGATGAAACCGATTAGTAAATGAATGATATGTTCCATAAACTTATTTTTTACGTTTCAGCAGGTATATTACTCCACCGAATACTAAAAGAACAATAACGCCGGTAAGGATGCCATTTACCACATTCTTTTTCCGGTTTTCCGTTTTCGTGAGTTTCTCCTCTTTCAATACGATATCTTTTCCTTTTTCGTTTCCTGCCTGATGGACTTCTTGCATAACCAGACGATAACTTTCAGAGTCATTGTTGTCCAAGTGACCTTCTACAAATTGCTGAAGCTTTCGGTTATCGCATACAAATTCTGTACAGGCGGCACCGGCTTCGCGGGTGATTTGCGCATGTAGTCGGGCTGTTACTTTCAATTGTTCGTCGCTCGCTTTCCAGTATCCTTTCCGGGCACTTTCAAGCATGACTGAGGTCATTGCCTGATAAGAAGCCGGATTAATTCTTTGGAAATAGTCCCGGATACCCAAATGGTTTTCATCTACAATGTACATTTTATAGAGATCGTTGAAGATCTCTTTATCCATTGCCGATGGACGGGTGGCATGCCATCCGAAGATATTACGGAATATTTCACCGAACATTTGCGCGGTGGTGGCACCTCCTTTCATCCGTTCTTTCACGAAAGTTGGGTTGAGCACGGTAGCTCTCGCCTCTACAGCGATTGCTTCGTTGATATTCTGCATCCGTTTGTTGTTTCGATTGCGATAGTCAGCCATTAAGGCATCCGGTTCTTTACCGGTCAGTGTCTTCACTGTCAACGACAGACCTCCCATAAATTCGTATACATGGTCAAGTGAAAGTGGTCCCCAGGTATTACTTTGCCGGGGTTGTATCACTACATCAGTTTCGGAAAGGGCGGAAGCAAAAAGGTCTTTTTGCATACCTCCCCAGTTCTCTTCATCACCATAGGCGGCTCCCATATTGTTCAGATATCCGTCTACTAACTCCGATTCATGATCCCATCGGTCACTCTTTTCTGTATATGCCATCATACCGGTACTATATCCGCTGTTGACAGGACCAAATACACGCATGACTGACATCTCACGTGCTCTTTTGGGTGATGCTCCTTTTTCTACCAGCAGTTTTTCCTGCAAGCGTGTACCGGAAGAGACATAATTAGGGTATGCTTTGTCGTCTGCGGCCGAAGCAAGGCGAACGGCATCGGTTAGCATAGTCAGTCGGGAACCCGCTATGTCACGCAGTTGCCCCGACACTTGTACGACGACGTTGATTCTGGGCCGGCCTAACTCTGAGGAAGGCACTAAGCGTAGATCGACCACACGTCCCATTTTGTCGCGTACAGGTTCTACGCCTAACATCCAGAATACTTGTGCCAGCGTAGCCCCTTCGGTCGTGATAAATTCACCGGCCCAAAAAGAGTAGCTTACTTTTCGTGGATACTCTCCGCTGTGATTCTCACGATAGGCTTTCAGTGTGGCTTCTGCCAATCGTTTGCCTTCTTCCCATGACAATATGCCCGGAGTTGTTTCTACATTGATACTATACATGTTCCGTCCCGTCGGCAGGACATTCGGATTGAGTACCGGATCTCCACCGGGAGCCGGAAATACTGTGCCACCTTTTAATCCGCGTAGCATGGCGTTCAATTCGTTACCGGTGGATGAAACTAAAAGCGCATGATAACGGAGTGCCTCTTGCAATTCGGGGGCGATCCCTGTGGTATCCTTAGGCGGATTTTGTAACAAGGGGATTAACCGTTGTTTGGCTATGGGTAAATAGTGATGGGTGATGTAGCCAAAATCTTGTAACTGTTCGGTCGTAATTTTACCTTTATCGCGATCACGTTTCGCCATTTGATAGGCTAAAGGATCGGCACTGACTGCAAGTGTGGTGGTAAGCAGGTCTCTCGCAGAATAGGTTTCACCGAGGGTATAATAAGCTCCAATCGTTTTTTCATTGGCTATCTCTTCGGCAAATAGATCAATACGTTCCAGTTCTTCGGCGGTATAAGGACGACTGGATACAGAATCTAATTTGAGGTCACGATGTAGCCCCAACTTTATGACCTCTTTTTTTATGCGGATTCCCAAAGTCCGGTTTTTCTCTATGTCTTCGGAAAGTATTTTGTGAATGTCTTCCAGTAAAGAAGTGTATCGTTGACGCATTCCGCTTTCCACATAGGGAGGAGTCAAGTGGGTGACAAGCACAGCATGAGTGCGACGTTTGGCAATGATACCTTCACCTACGTTACCGGTAGTATAATAATAGAAGTGAGGTAAGTCGCCTACCAAAGCATCTGCCCAATCATTATGAGAAAGGGCTACATTTTTCCCCGGAGTATATTCAAGGTTGCCATGCGTGCCGAAATGAATTAACGCGTCTGCCTGAAACCCTTTTTGTACATATAGGTAAGGTGCCAGATAACTGTGCGGCGGTGCGACCGGCATGCCATGAACGAGTTTGAAATCATCGTCCCCCAATGCAGGACGGGGCTGAGGGAAAAGCAGGATGTTGCCGAAGCGGAGGCAGGCAATGGCTAATTGTGCTTCTCCTTGAGGGTTTGTTCCGGTCAGTAAATGGCCCGGAGCATCTCCGTAACGTTCAGTAACTTCTTTGTATTTATCCGGTTCGATTACTTCATGTACCCACTTTTCATACTGTGTTTTAGTCAGCCAAACCGGATGGGCTGTCTGTAGAAACTTTTCTTGAGCTCCGGTAGCGTATGAACCCATTACAGCTCCATCCCGGTAGATTTGTTTGCCGAACTCCTCGACAGTAGCAGGAAGCCCGCTGACATCATAACCTTCGGTGCGTAGCCTTTTCAGAAAGTTGTAAAGTGACGGAATCACTTCCATTCCACTGGCCAATAATGCATCTTTGCCCGGTGTCTTGAAGTAACAGATGGCGATACGTTTATCCGAGTTGGGTTTAGTACGTAAATCCAGATATTTGTGTACATGGCTGATGAAGTTATCCACTCTTTCCATTTCCGGTTCGTGCAGATAATATCCGCTTTTGTGTAAATTCTGTGTAGCAATTAACAAAGGTGTCATTCCTCCGTCTATTTCGGGGACGAGGACACGAGCTGTAAGGGTTCCGCCACTGACGGGTTTCATCGGATCAAGCCACTCTTCCCGTGACTGAATAAGGGGGAAAGGATTGAAAATGGGGATGTTTTCGGTATGCAGCCAGTTAATCAGCGAATCATCTCCAAGTCTTCCCATGGGAAGGTAAACCAATGCATCCGGATGTAGAGAACGTAGCATCTCTTCCCGCTTTTCCTTTCCTGCTATGGGATAAACATTAAATCCGGCTTGTGTCATTTTGGATATTAATGTGTCTACATGTGCTCTGTTACCTTCCATTGGAAAACTGACTCCGGAGATGAAAGCGATTTTAGGTCCGTTTTCATGGAAAATACCTTTTTGACGCAGGTATTGTTCAAGGGCTTTCTGAGTCTCGAAGTATTTTCCATATTCTTGATGATAAAATAGATTGTTGGGTAGGCGAAGAGGGGCATCAAAAGTTTCAATGTTCCAGCGTGTCGGTGTGGCAATGTGTCGGAGATAACGTAATCCGTTCCGGTAATTCTGTCGGCAGGCATCCCCGAAATATTGCATAAGCATGGCTTCCTGCTCAGGGGTGATATTCCTGTTGATAATTGTATTGAAGTTACGCAGTGAAATCGTGAAAAGTGGAATACCGGCCGATGCGGCACGTTCCGCCTCCTTCATTTGTCGATCGTTCAGGTTGAGGCTGCGTCCATAGAGAACTACGGCATCATAGCCCTTAAAGGACTCCAATTTTTCGGTTTGTATGCAAGTAACTTCTATATTCCGGCTATCGTTGTTCAATACTATGTCGGCAGCTTGTGCCGGTAGCGGATTGACAATCAGGATCCGTGTCGGGGCCATCCAATAGCGGTAGCCGATAGTAAAGGCAATAGCCAGAAGCAATACGCTTCCGGCTATGTACAGTGTTCTTTTATGACGAAATAAGGTCAATACTTTCATGTTATCTTCTTGTTTTCTTTCTGCATTTTCGTTCGATATATCTCACTCCGAGTACAACTCCGCTTAATGAACAAACCGTGCCTCCAAGCAGCAATACCCACAGTACACTTTTACGAAGTGTAGGAGAGGAGTTCAGTCCTTGTATGCGTAGTCTGTGCAAAGCGGTATACATCCAGTATTTCCAACGGGCAGTGCTATTGACGTATCGGACTGTGGCTGTTTCCGGATGAATGTAATAACAACTGTGGTCGGGATCGTCTACTGTGATTTTCCATACCGGTAATAAACTGCGGTCGCGATACATCCTACTCATGTCGCGGTAGTAAGTTTCGAATTTATCAATCAATTCGACCTTCAGATGGATGCTGTCCCCATGGATTGTCCTTACTGCGTCAGTAACCTGTTTTTTGTCCAAATTCAACGGATGGGGCAGAGAGTCGGAGGCATCGATGTACAGATCTCCTTCACTCCGTTTTACTATGTAGTAGGGTTTTGAACGGAAATTACTCCATTCCACCTGGCGTACGTCCGGATATTCGGTTAGTATTTGCCGATAATCTAATAGATACTGATCCGGTTTGGGTGCTCCCTTCTTTATTTCCCGTGTGGGGTTCCTGTCCAATACCGGTTTGCTGATCCATGCCGGCACTTCCGCCAGTGACATCATACCGCTGAAACAGAATGTCAGAACAAAAAGTCCAAAAACAATTCCCGTTACATAATGCCAGTGATACCACTTTTTACGATAGGGTGAGAATTTTCCTTTTTGCTTTCGTGATCGACGCCATACATCCATACCTACCCACAATCCGGCAATAGTCATCAGGCATCCGATACCGGATAACCAGATTACCGTAATGCTCCATAAAGCGGCATCTTGGCGGAGCCAAGTAAAATAAACCCAATGAGGAATGGCTCCCAGCCATGCCCAGAAACGTTCGTTACGGGTAGTGAACTGCAAGACTTCTCCGCTTTGCGAACCAATGTATAGCTGGTGCTTTTCTGTGTCGGCAAAGTGAAATTTATAGATGGGAAACTCTCTTTTCAGACTGCCGAAGGGTATCCATTGATCCAGTCGGTTCAAAGTATCGATTCTGTCTATCGGTGCGTTACACCATAGAGAGGCTACCCGGTGGATGCGGCTTCCGTCTATAACCGGAAGTGCCTGAACGGAGTCGGCCGGAAGATTGTGTTCACCTTTGTCCGTACGGATATGGAATATGGTTTGTCCGAGGTATCGGTCTAAACGGATTCCCTTAACTTTTTCTCCTTCGGGCAGGCGAGAAGTAATTTCACTAACAGAAGGCAGAGAAGGAGACAGAGGCTCCAGCTTTTCTAATTTTTCAGCTTGTGATGCACGTGGAAATCCGTGGTACATCATGACAAAAGCCGATAGGAACCAAACTAAAAACAGGATACTGAGCAGTGTGCCCAGTACCCTGTGAATGGTATACATGAATTTCGTGATCATCATTATAAAGTATAAGATGCGGAAAGCATGAAGTTACGAGGCATGCTTGGTATTAACTGATTACCAAGTGCCTGATTACAGTATTCTTTATTGAACAGATTATTGATGTTGACTCCCAGGCGCACATTGCTCTTTAATGTATAAGAGAAACCGAGGTCGGTCAGCCAGTAAGCATCGAACGAGCTCGTATTATCCGAGTTGCGGTATACTTTGTCCTGAAAACTGGTAGAAAAGTTTACTCCCAGTCCCTTTAACACGCCTTTGGATACGGTGTAAGCGCCAAAAGCATAGAATGTGTTTTTAGGAATGTAGGCATATTGTTTGCCTTTGCTTGAAGTGGTCGGCATATAAGGGTTGTCGGCTAAATCGCGTACCTTTGCATCGGTATATCCGTATCCGGCGCTCATCGACAAGTTGTAGATGGGACTCCAGGTAATGTCAATATCGAATCCTTTGGAATCCATTCTGCCTACTTGTCCTACAACTTTCTTGTCCAGTTCTACGCCGTTGGAAATATCGCCTTTGTTGGCAAGAGTCTGGCGGATATTATCCTTATTGATATAGAACAAACTTACGTTAGTCTGCAATGTACGTGTGATCTCGTATCGTGCACCCACTTCTACCTGGAAACCTTTCTCCGGCTTGAATACCTCTTTACCATTTACGGGAGTGAACTCTTTTCCATCCTTGTCGATATAAATGGTGTTAGCGTCATAAAATGCGCGGATAGGCTTGAAGTAAGTACCGTATGAACCGTAAACAGATAGTTTTTCAATAGGCAGATATACCAATCCGGCACGGAAGGTGAAGGCACCATTGGTTATTTTATTATAAGCATCGTCATCCGGTTTATCATAATGGCGTCCTCCGTCACTGGTGTTCAGGTTAGCAGTCTTATACATAAAAAGATCGTAACGTCCGGCCAGCATCATTTTCAGTTTATCACTGAATTCCACCAAGTCTTGCAGATAAAATCCGTGGGTAAATGTTTTCTGTGCAGTAACAAATCTGAAAGGAGCTTCCATCCAACCAATGCTGTGAGGGTTGTATACCGAGCCATGTCCTGTGGTTCCGGGACCGGTGGCTCCGGTGCTTCCATTGCCATAGGCCATATAAGAGTCACGCATCAAGGATACAAAAGAATAACCGCCCAAATAGTTGTGTGCAACGTCTCCCGTATAGAACTTTCCGCTTGCCTCCAATTGATTGTTCACAGTTTTAGCGATATGTGAAAAGCGTAGCGGGTAACTGTAGTAGATGGAGTCCAGGCAGATATACTTTTTGGTATCATTGCCCTGTTTGTCTTTGGTCATGTAATAATGATCATAGATAGGACGGTCGCTTGTGAGGTAGTCCAGTGATTCGGTACCGAAGTAGTCAATGTCGTCATAGGTATAAGACAATTTCTCCATCAATTTGAAAGCTTCGCTGAATGTGTGCTTATACATGGCGGAAACATTGAATCCACGGTTGTACATAAAGTCCGATTCACTGTTGTAGCGGGCTTTCTTGTTCAGTCCGGGCAGGGCATCTCCCTTACTCAGATATTTGCTGCCGTCTGTGGCTGAGAGGATGTCATAAGACATTGTGGGAGGTAAACCGATTTCTGTCGGATAGAAATCGCGGTTAGCTCCGATACGGATATCCAATTCGTCATTTTCTGTCAAATGCCCTCCTAAGGCCAGATAGCCGGAGAGACGTTTGGTAGCATTGCTTCTCCATCCTTCCTGATCCTGCCAATTGACGCTGGCACGGTAGTTCAATGGTCCTATCAGTTTACCGCCCAAAGCCATTGTGGCCTGCTTGTTATAGTAACTGCCATAAGCCAGGCGGGCATAGACACTTTGCTTGCTTACAGGAGCCTTGCGGACAATATTGAGGACGCCACCCACAGCGGATTGTCCGTAGAGTACTGAAGCCGGACCTTTTAACAGTTCGATGCTTTCCACAGCCGATAAGTCCATGAACGGATAAGAGTTGTCAATAGACGAGCGTTCGTCACGTACTCCGTCTACCATGATTACAGAATTATCGAATCCACGGATTGAGAATTGGGTAAACGCTCCGTAAGAGGTACGAAAGCGCACACCGGGAAGGAAGCGGGAGGCTTCCTGTATATCCCGGATGTTTCGTTTCTCAAGCATTCCGGAAGTAATGGAGTTGGTTGAAATAGGAATGAACTTTGCCGGAACATCCAGTTTCAAAGCATCGGTCTTGCGTCTGTAGTTGGTTGCCACTACTACTTCATTGATTGAAAATACAGAATCGTTGAAGTTAGTATATTCTTTATTTTTCTGTTGTGCTTGTGCAGGAAGTAATAGAGCACTCCCCAATGCAGCTAATATGATTCTTTTCATTCGTCTTTGTCTTTTGAGTATTTGTCTTTTTTCTTCATTATATCCACCATTTCATGCTTTAGCATAAATTGGGCATGATCGATAAACAGTTGTTGGATGGCGGGTATTTCGCCCAACCCCTGCATACGTACATCTACTTTCAAACCTTCTTTTTCAAGGGCTTCTTTCCAGTCGACGGCTATATCGTTATTGGCGTGATCACCTGCCACAAACATGAACGGAACCAGCGTAACCTGTTTCGTTTTGTTATCTTTGAGTTGCTGAAGCATGGTGTCGAAAGTAGGATAACCCTCGATAGTGCCTACATGAAAGTTTTTCAATCCTTTGGCTTTCAGCATGTAGTCGATCATTGCATAAGTGGCGGTACTGGGAGTGTAGGTTCCATGACCCACAAGTACTACACTTCCTTTTTCCGGTTTGCCTGCACCGAGGATATCTACTACTGCCTCAGCATCTTCTACCGAATAGAGCAGCGGGTTACCTACCCGGATCTCTTTAAAAAAACGGGCTACTGAAGCAACATCACGCCTCAATGATTCCATTTCAACGCCTTCTATGATATTGGTGCTTTGCACAATGACGTGTGTATAGCCATCTCCGAGAAGTTTCAGCAGCGCTTCCAGCGGATTAGGTTTTTCAATGCCACGAGCTTTGAGGCGGCGCATTACGATACGTGAGGTATAAGCTTCACGCATTTCCATTTGCGGAAATGCTTCTTTGGCTTTCGCATTGATGGCATCGATCGTCTTGGTGCGGGTGTCATCATAGGTAGTGCCGAAGTGTACCATAAGCAAGGCGGCTTTATCACCCGGCTGCATGCCGGCCAGCATATCGGAGGCCACGAAGTTCCCCCCTTCGTGCGCAGAGCAGAAGAGGGAAACTAACAAGAATAAAGAGAGAATATATGTTTTCATTGTTTATTTCTTAAAACGAAGGGTTAAACTTACATATGCCATACGTCCCGGAGAGAGGAGTGCGTAGTTCACACCGTTAGGACGGGTATCACGTTTGTTGAAAATATTGTCGAGGCCCATACCGAAGTCCAGTCCCAAGTGTTGGAAACCTGTCAGTGAGTGTTTCACATTCAAGTTCCATACGCCATAGCCCGGAGCGTCACCGTAGCTATGTCCCGGGTGGAAGCGTTTGCTTTGGAAACGACCGTTGATATTTACGTTCAGCATATAGTCGTTCCATGCATGTGTGTAGTTTCCTGCTACGGTTCCGGTGTGGCGTACCGAGCGGTCTATGTTACCCCATATACCGTCCACACTCTTGCCACGTGCATAAGCGTAAGCATAGTTTCCGTTCAGGCTGAAGCCTGCGCCGAGGTTGGTGGCTGCGTTTACTTCAAAACCTCTGACAACACCTTTGTCGAGGTTACCATAAAGTTTGTAATTGGCGAGTTTTTTGGCCTCGGCATCTGTCAGGTTAAATTCTTTCTGGGCTGCTGCACGTAATTCCTCACCGTTAGGAAGATCTGCTAGTTTGTATGTAGTAGAATTGATCATATCTCCGATATAATTCAAATAACCGGTAACAGAAACATTCAGGCGGTTTGTATTGTATTCCAGATTTACAGAATAATAATTACTGTGTTCTGCTTTTAAATCTTTATTACCTTGAGTGATAGTTGTACCTTTATTCATATAATAATAAAGTTCGTCCAGACCGGGGGCACGGTAACCGGTGGAGTAAGTACCACGAATATTGAAAGCACCTACTGAATACATCACAGCCACCTTCGGAGTGAAGCGTCCGCCTGCCAGCTCGTGATAATCATAGCGTACGCCGGCAATACCGGTCAAACAGTTCCATAACTTGATTTCGTGTTGTGCATAAGCAGATGCCGTATACACTGACTTGTCCACCCTTGCACTGGGACGATCCAGGCTTTCAGAGCGGTAATCCACTCCCAGTACCGTCATGTTGTTTTTGGCAAAGTTGAAGATTCCCTTTAGCTCTGCATCATAAAAGTGCTGCTCTTTGGTTTTGGCGTAATCTCCAATAGCAATCTTATTTTTATCGTCAGCTACAGTATATTTGTAGTTCTGCATATAGTTATCATTCATCAAATCGAGTTGGATGGAAGAACGCTTGTTGATTTTGTAACGTCCTCCCAAACCGAAGTTATACGATTCGTAATGTAGATCATACTTGGAACCTCCATCGATATCCGCTGTGTATACAGGGCGGTCCGTCAACTTCCAATAGTATCCTCCGTTAGCATAGAAAGAGAGCTTTTCAGTCGGTTCGAACGTGAATTTCTGGTTTACCAGATTAGAATGGAAACCATTGGATGTAGCTGATACGGTCGGTACTGTCGATACATTACCTTTTTTATCAGTAACATATGCCAGATCGCTGTTCTGCCATCCTGCACTTTGTTCGTGTTTATAGGAGGTATATGAGCCGAACTTTTCTGTTGCAATATCCGCATTTACCATTTGTGTCAGTTGGCGATGATCTTCATATCGGGTGGTAGAAGTCACCTGCATCAGTTCTTTCGGTTCGTTGGTGATGATATTGATCACACCGGCAATGGCGTCAGAGCCATAGAGTGACGAACCGGCACCATCCAGCACTTCGATGCGTTTCACACGGCTCATATCAATGCGTGAGAGGTCGATATTATTAGATGTATCTCCGGTCAGTTTACGTCCGTTGATCAGAATCAGCACATATTTATTGGAGAGTCCGTTCATCATCAGGTAAGATCCCATTGAGTTGGTAGAGAACGAAAGAGAAGGAACCAGCATGGTCATTGCCTGCTGAAAGTCTGTGATGCCGGCTTTCTTTATTTCATTGGCGGTTACTACTTCCACCGGTGCCGGTGTGTTTTTGAGCCTTTGGTGTGTACCGGTACCTGTTACAACTACAGGATTCAGGTCAACACTCATCTCTGTCTTCTTGCCTGTCGCGTGTTGTTGTGCAAATGCACCCATTGCCGCGCATCCTCCCAAGAGGATGGTCAGTAAGCATCTTTTGTTCATTGATGTTTTTGAATAATGTGTTAGTAAACGGCCTTCCTGACCCCGGGAGGGCACTGTTATCTATGTCTGCTTCGGCAGGTTTCCTGACTATCCCTTTTTGAAAAGCTACCTTCCCGTCATGCTTTACAGGCTATGACAGTGGTATATGTAGAAATGCTTTTCTTATCTTCTTCCGATTATGATGGCAACAGTAGAAGAGCAGGGGGATCACAGTAGCGGGCACTGTTCGGGATTTACACCCGATTCCCTTTTATGCAACGAACAGAAAGTCCGGTATGCATCACCTAAGCGGCTGCAAATATATACATTTATTAGATTATATAGAAATAAATTAAAAAATATACCGATTAATAGGTACATATAAAAAAGTCCTGATAGACGCTTTGTTTTTGGAAATTTGACATTCTGCATCCTCCTTTTAGAATCTCTATTTTGATGAAAAAGAGGCTCTAAAAGAGGAAGATGCCGATTCAGCCTTTATTGAGGCACTGATGGAAAGGGAGCCGGATTCTCGCTGTCGGAGTGTATAAAGGAAGATGAATCTTATATTTTTCATTAACAATTCTTCATCTATTGGTTTTTATCCTTATCTTTGTCCCGAATTGGTTTCGAATGAAGACTTTCGTCATTCGGATTAAAAGGGAATCGGGTGTAAATCCCGGACAGTCCCGCTGCTGTGAAGCTTCATCGATATCTTGAAACAATCCTTTCGCCACTGACGTGGGGGGAACACCTCCGTCGGGAAGGCTTCAAGATTAGAAGTCAGTCAGAAGACCTGCCGTTCATCAAAGGCTGTTTTTACTCGTGGGATTAGGAAAGCAGTACGAAAAAAGTATTTAATCAGGAAAAAAAGAAAGGTGGTGTGCCTGTGAAAAAGGTATGTCCGTGTTGTGGTGCTGTGTTTCAATGCCGGCACGACAATATATTATTATGTCATTGTGCTACGGTAAAGCTCGACTCGCTGCAACGTGCTTATATCAAGGAGCATTTCCCGGACTGTTTGTGTCACGATTGCCTAAAGAAAATACAAGAAGGGGAATTGGCCTGTAAGGCAAATCTTTTTTGTACGGATGGTGTGGGTGAAGTAACTGATCGACTCTCCGGGGATATGTAAACAAGTATTCAATCAACATAACTTTTTATACTATGGAACTTTTAAGAAACCTGTTTGAGGGATACCCCAACCTTTGGGGTGGAGGAGTGGCACATTCCGTGCTTATCCTGTCGCTGGTCATTGCGTTTGGCATTATGCTGGGTAAAATAAAAGTAGCAGGCATCTCTCTGGGAGTTACCTGGATTTTGTTTGTCGGCATTGTCTTCGGACATTTTAATCTGAATCTGAACGAGCATTTATTGCACTTTCTGAAGGAGTTCGGACTTATCTTATTTGTATATTCCATCGGATTGCAAGTGGGGCCCGGATTCTTCTCCGCTTTTAAGAAAGGAGGATTCACCCTCAATATGTTGGCTATGATCGTTGTCTTTGCAGGAGTCATCATTACCCTTGCATTGCATTTTATAACCGGAATACCGATTACCACCATGGTAGGTATTTTATCGGGAGCGGTGACCAACACACCCGGATTGGGTGCTGCGCAACAGGCCAACAGTGACCTGACCGGGATAGATGCACCGGAGATTGCTTTGGGATATGCTGTAGCCTATCCGTTGGGTGTAGTGGGATGCATCATGTCGCTGTTAGGCCTTAAATACCTTTTCCGTATTAATACCAAGCAGGAGGAAGCCGAAGCCGAACAGGGACTGGGACATTTACAAGAGTTGACAGTCCGTCCTGTTTCATTGGAGGTCCGTAATGAAGCTCTTCACGGTAAACGTATTAAGGATATACGTCCATTGGTAAACCGTAATTTTGTGGTATCGCGTATCCGGCATTTGAATGGAAAGAAAGAGTCGGAATTGGTAAATTCCGATACTGAGCTTCATCTGGGTGATGAAATATTGGTTATTGCGACTCCGATAGATATAGAGGCGATCACTGCGTTTTTCGGCAAACCGATCGAAGTGGAATGGGAACAGCTGAACAAAGAACTGATTTCACGCCGAATTCTGATAACCAAGCCTGAACTGAACGGTAAGACATTGGCGCAATTGAAGATTCGTAATAATTTCGGTGCCAGTGTCACACGCGTCAACCGTTCGGGAGTGGATTTGGTGGCAAGTCCCCAGTTGCAATTACAAATGGGAGACCGTGTGACGATTGTCGGCAGTGAGTTGGCGGTGAGTCATGCAGAAAAGGTATTGGGTAATTCGATGAAACGCCTGAATCATCCGAATCTGATTCCTATTTTTCTGGGTATTGCCTTGGGATGTATCCTGGGTAGCATCCCGTTTATGTTTCCCGGAATTCCCCAACCGGTTAAACTCGGGTTGGCAGGAGGCCCGTTGATTGTTTCGATTCTTATCAGCCGCTTCGGCCCGCAGTATAAGCTGATTACTTATACCACTATGAGTGCCAATCTGATGATAAGGGAAATCGGCATCTCGCTGTTTCTTGCTTGTGTCGGTCTCGGAGCCGGCGACGGATTTGTGGAAACCATTATCCATGAAGGCGGTTATGTGTGGATCGCTTACGGTATGATTATAACAATCGTTCCCCTGCTGCTGGCCGGTTTTATCGGACGTTATGCTTTCAAGCTGAACTATTATACGTTGATAGGGGTGTTGGCCGGTTCCACAACGAATCCGCCGGCGTTGGCCTACTCCAATGATCTGACATCGTGTGATGCGCCGGCAGTAGGTTATGCTACAGTCTATCCGCTGACGATGTTCCTGCGTGTGCTTACGGCACAATTATTAATTCTTTCGTTAGGTTGAGTTCTAAATAATAATAAAGATAAGCAATGTGACAAGGAGAGTCTGGTGAAATGAAATGACTTATGTGCTTTCTCTTTCCTTTCTTTTTTGTACTTTTGCGCCCGATTTAAAAAAGTGAGCAATTTTATGACTACAAATGAATCTTTGATTTCCATATCCAAGTTCATTGCCGGATATTCGGCCCATTTGATGGGAGCAGGTGTGCATACCTCCCGTGTGATCCGTAATTCAAAGCGTATCGGAGAAGCCTATGGAGTGGATGTGAAGTTGAGTGTGTTTCACAAAAACATCATTCTGACTATCATCGACAACGAGACGCGTGAAGCTTGCAATGAAGTGATTGATATCCCTCCCCATCCGATCAGTTTTGAACACAACTCAGAGTTGAGTGCCTTGAGCTGGGAGGTTTACGACAAACATCTGTCTTTACACGAATTGTCGGATAAGTTCAACAAAATCATATCGGCACCGAAAATAGATCCGCTATTTGTTCTTTTACTGGTCGGATTTGCCAATGCTTCATTCTGTAAGTTGTTTGGTGGCGATATTATTTCTATGGGCATTGTCTTTTCGGCTACCATCACCGGACTTTTCCTGAAGCAACAGATGCAGAAGAAGAAAATCAATCATTATATTATTTTCATTGTTTCCGCTTTTGTTGCGTCGCTTTGTGCATCGACGGCACTGATTTTTGATACCACTTCGGAGATAGCTCTTGCCACCAGCGTGCTTTATCTGGTTCCGGGTGTACCGTTGATCAACGGTGTGATTGATATTGTAGAGGGATACATCCTTACGGGATTTGCCCGATTGACGGAAGCCGCGCTACTGATTGTCAGCATTGCGATAGGCCTGTCGTTTACATTGTTAATGGTTAAAAACAGTTTGATATGATAGTTTTAGATATTCTTTCCGATGGATTTTTTGCCGCAATAGCGGGTATTGGTTTTGGAGCCATATCCGATCCTCCGTTGCGGGCTTTCAAGATGATTGCGATACTTGCGGCAGCCGGACATGCCTGTCGTTATTGCCTGATGACTTTCCTGGGTGTCGACATTGCCACGGCTTCTTTGTTCGGGGCATTGGTTATCGGCTTTGGCAGTTTGTGGCTCGGGCGGAAGGTGTATTGTCCGATGACTGTGCTTTATATACCGGCATTGCTCCCGATGATTCCGGGTAAGTTTGCCTACAATATGGTGTTCTCGTTGATTATGAGTCTGCAAACAATGAACGAACCGGAGCGTCTGGGCAAATACATGGAGACGTTTTTCTCTAATGGCCTGGTTACCTGTACCGTTATCTTTATGTTGGCAGTAGGAGCTACCTTCCCCATGTTTCTGCTTCCTCACAAAGCTTTTTCCCTGACACGGCATTAATCAATTTATCTATTAAATAAAGAATCTATATTTTATGGAGATTTTCTGGAAAACTATTGCGTATTATAATTCTGCTACATGGATCTATCAGTTGCTGATCATTGTCGCCGGCCTGCTGTTGACAGTGATGCTTATAAAGAATCCCCGTCCGTGGGTAAAGATGGGCATGAAGCTATATATGATTTTTCTGTATTTGTGGATTGCTATCGCATATTATGCCATCTGTTGTGACGAGCGCAGTTATAACGGGGCGCTGGCTATGTTCTGGGTGGTTATGGCCACGATATGGGTATGGGATGCCATCACCGGATATACTACTTTCGAACGTACATATAAATATGATATCCTTTCGTACGTATTGTTGATTTTACCATTTGTATATCCTTTGGTATCCATTGCGAGAGGACTTACTTTTCCAGGCATTACATCGCCGGTAATGCCTTGCTCGGTAACAGTTTTCACGATCGGTCTGCTTTTGTTGTTCTCCCGTAAGGTAAATATGTTTTTGGTGCTGTTCCTGTGCCATTGGTCGCTGATCGGCTTATCGAAGACTTACTTCTTTAATATTCCGGAGGATTTCCTTTTGGCCAGTGCAACGATCCCTGCCTTATATCTCTTTTTCCGGGAGTATTTCCTCAACAACCTGCATGCCGATACAAAGCCTAAAGCAAAGTACATTAATTGGTTGCTTGTCTTTGTATGCGTATCTATCGGAATCTTACTTACCACCACCCTGTTTCTGGAGTTGATGCCGGGCAAGCAGCCGTAGCACTTTTTACCGGTAAAGATGCACCCTCACAGAGAAATATCCGTATCTTTGTAGGATAAAAACCGACAATAATGGAATGTAGGATGATTTCTCAATTTCTGATAGCGGCTCCTTCTTCGGGCAGTGGAAAGACAACGGTCAGTCGTGGATTGATGGCTCTGTTGATTAAGAAGGGACTGAAGGTTCAACCTTTCAAATGCGGTCCCGACTATATCGACACCAAATATCATACGGCAGTTTGCAGACGTCCTTCCATCAATTTGGATACCTTTATGGCTTCGGCCGGACATGTAAAGGAGCTTTATGCCCGTTATGCCACAGGAGCCGATGCCTGCATCACGGAGGGTATGATGGGGATGTATGACGGTTACGACCGTGACCGGGGTTCCTCGGCAGAAGTGGCCGGATTACTGAATTTACCTGTCATATTGGTGGTCGATGCCAAATCGGCCGCTTATTCGGTGGCTCCTTTGCTTTCGGGCTTCATTCACTTTCGTCCCGAGATCAGGATAGCGGGTGTTATATTCAATCGGGTAGGGTCTCCGCGCCATTACGAAATGTTGCAGGAAGTCTGTACCGAGTTGGGAATTGCCTGTTTGGGGTATTTGCCCAAACAGGAGAGCTTGGTACAGGAATCACGTTATCTGGGGCTGGATTTCAGCCATTCGAAAGGAACGGACGCACTGGAAGAGCTGACCGGATTAATGGAAAAGTACATCGACTATAACCGTTTGCTTGAGGAAACGAAACTTCCTGTTCCGATACCTCCTGTTTCAAATATTTCTCTACAGGAAGATTTAAAGATCTCCGTGGCATGCAATTCGGAATCTTTCTCTTTCATTTATCAGGAACACCTGGATGTGCTTTGCCGCCTGGGAACCGTTATTCTCTTTAATCCGGAGGATAATCGCCCGTTGCCTGAAGGTACGGACTTGCTTTATCTTCCCGGAGGCTATCCGGAAAAGCATTATGAGAAATTGCGTCAGGCTTGGCAAAGGATGCAGTCTATACGTAACTACGCGGAGTCCGGCGGACGAGTACTTGCCGAATGCGGAGGAATGATTTATCTCTCTAAGGGCATTCTCCTTGACCGGTCGGAGCACTCGGACAGTGAGGTCGGGTTGCAGGCAGGGGTACTTCCGTTCTTTATCTCGAATCGTAAGGCTGACAGGCGCTTGACTCTGGGGTACCGGCAGTTCGATTATAACGGACAACATCTTCGCGGACACGAGTTTCACTATACACAATTCGAGCCGAAACCGGAAGAGTCACTGGAATCTGTCACTCAGGTATACAATGCCAAGAGAATGCCTGTCAGTACACCTGTGTTCCGATATAAAAACGTGATAGCCAGCTATACGCATCTATACTGGGGGGAGATCGATTTACTTAAATTGTTTGAATGATGAAACGAATCTATACACGGACCGGTGACCGGGGAACAACCGGCATTCATGGCGGAGAAAGGGTAGAGAAAGATGATATCCGGATCGAGGCGAACGGGACCATCGATGAATTGAATGCAGTGATCGGCATTATCCGTTCATTGCTCCCTCAGGAGCATGACTGGCAGAAGTTGCTGCACCACCTCCAAAGAGAGTTAATGGTAGTTATGAGTCATGTGGCTACTCCATCCGCCATTCGCGATAAGAATCCGAATGTGCTGTCGCCCGGACTGGCGGCTTTCTGTGAGCAAGAGATGGATACAATGACTGCCGGACTGAAAGAGAACGGTTATTTCCTGTTGCCCGGTGGCACACCTGTCTCTGCTCAGTTACAGTTTGCCCGTACCGTAGCCCGCCGTGCAGAGCGGCGGCTCTGGACCTTGAATCGGCAAGATGCTGTTCCGGAAGATATTCTGAGCTTTATCAATCGTCTGTCCGATCTGTTTTTTGTAATGGCACGCTTCGACATGCAACAACAGGACTGGCCGGAGGAACGCTGGCAGGCTTTCGCATATAAGACAAAGAAGAAATAAAAACAAGCATCCGTTCCAAATCCTTTCCGGCAGAGGGACAGGGAAGATGATATAAAAACGAAGTGAAAACACTCGGGCAGTAACTGTTTCCCTTCCAAAACAAAGCAAACATGATGATTAGTAAAAATCCTTTGGGCGACATAGCCAAACTAAACAGGATTTGTGCTTCGGCACAGATCGGATGGTGGGAAGTGAACTTCACTACAGGAAAGTGTTTTATTTCGGAAACCCTGCTTAAATCATTGGAAGTCAGTAGTGAATGGTTAGACATTGACGAGTTGATGTCTACCGTACGACAGGATTATCGTAAGCGCATTACGGATGAGTTTACCTCCATACCTCGGAAGGGGGTGTTCGAACAGACCTTTCCTGTGACTTCCGGTCGCGGTAATGTATTCTGGATACATTGTGCGTTGAGCATGGAGGAGGAGAATGAAGAAGGGCAATTGATTGCCACCGGATATGGCCAGCGGATAGAGAGTCCGGAGACACAAGGTTATCAATGTGCATGGAATCAGCGCATCAACAATTTGCTCTATTGCCAGAACTCCATTGCCAACTCGCTCCTGAAACTTTTGAGTAATGATACCGGTGACGAATTGTTTGAAGAAATGCTGGCTGACATTCTGTACTTCTTTAAAGGTGCCCGGGTCTACATCGTGCGCTACAACTGGAAAAACGGAAATCAAAGCTGCCTTTATGAAGTGGCGGCCTGTAACGTGATCACCCTGAAAGAGAAACTACAGAATATCTGTTCGGAAGATGCTCCCTGGTTCTATCAGCAGATACATGCTAATCGTCCCGTTATTTTGAACTCACCCGACGAACTGCCTCCGCTTGCCGTGCGTGATCGCGAAGTACTGGCCGAAAACGGGACAAACTCGATGATGCTGGCACCTCTGATGCGTGAGGAAGGGGTGTGGGGATATATGGGTATCGACATCGTAGACGGATACCGGAAGTGGAACAGTGAAGATTATCAATGGTTCTCTTCGCTGGCAAATATCATTAGCATCTGCATGGAGCTGCGCATCATCAAAGAGCGGGTGATGCACAGCGAAAAATTGTTTCACGATATATTCACCAATATTCCGGTGGGTCTCGAACTATATAATAAGGAAGGTGTGTTGCTGGACTGCAATAACCGCAACCTCGAGATATTCGGTGTCGGCGATAAGAACCGGATCATCGGACTGAACCTGTTTGAAAGTCCCAATATGACCCGGGATATACATGAAAGCCTTCGGGCAGGCCGTCCCGGTACATTTCATCTGAAATACGATTTCGATGAAGAACGCAGGCTTTTTCAGTCGGAGCGAAGAGGAGTGATGGATCTCGACATACGGAGCCTGATGCTTTATGATGCGGAAGACAACCTGTCAAACTACCTGTTGGTCAATATCGATAATACGGAGCGCAACAATGTGCTGAGTAAGGTGCACGACTTTGAGAACTTCTTCTCTATTATCTCTGATTATTCCAAAGTGGGGTATGCCAAAATCAATCTGCTGGATCACACCGGATTCGCCGTCCGCCAGTGGTATCGTAATCTGGGAGAAAGCCATGATACACCTTTGGCGGACATTATCGGTATCTTTTCACACATGCATCCTGATGACCGTAAGTCAGTGCTCGATTTTTATGAAAAGGCGAAAGCGGGTACGGAACGCTTCTTTGACGGTGATCTGCGTATTCGTCCGGCAGATGGTTCGGATCGGTGGAACTGGATACACAAGTCTTCTATGGTGACTGCCTATCAGTCACCCAATCCACGGTTGGAACTGGTAGAGGTGAACTATGATATAACAGTCCAGAAAGAGACGGAAGCGGAGCTTCGGGCCGCACGGGACAAGGCGGAAGAGTCCAATCGGCTGAAGTCTGCTTTCCTGGCAAACATCAGTCATGAAATACGTACGCCGCTGAATGCCATTGTAGGCTTCTCCGATCTTCTGATGACGGTTGACGATCCGGCAGAGCAGGAAGAGTTCCGCCGGACCATACAGAAAAACAATACATTGCTTCTGCAATTGTTTTCGGATATCATCGATCTTTCAAAGATCGATGCGGGATCGTTTGAGTATATGCCGAAACCTGTCTGCCTTTATCAGTTCTGTGCCATGATGGTGCAGAAGATGAGGAACAAGGTGCCCGAAGGAGTCGAACTGCAGATTGACGAGGACTCACCGCTCGATGCCTGGTTCAGTGCCGACAGCGGATATCTGAATCAGGTGGTTACCAACTTTATGAGCAATGCGATTAAGTTTACGCATCGAGGCACCATCACTGTCGGCTATCGGATCGATGCCCGGCAGCAACTTGAAATGTTCGTAGAAGATACAGGTATCGGTATTTCCATTGAAAATCAGGAAGCTGTTTTCGACCGCTTTATGAAAGTGGACAGTTTTGTACAAGGTACCGGGTTGGGACTTCCCCTGTGCAAAAGCATTATCGAGAAGATGGGCGGACACATTGGCGTAATCTCCGAGTTGGGGAAGGGTTCACGCTTCTGGTTCACGCTTCCAGCTTTTTCTTGTATACCCACACGCTGAGCCCGAAATAGACGATCACCTGTATCCACAGTGTAATGTATTCCGGCTGTATGTCTGCCATATCGGCTCCCATCGAGTTTAGCTTGACGAAAGCAAGCGTGGCGGGTGCGGCCGGGAGGATGTAATGTGCCATGCGCCAATACCATGGCATCAGTTCCAGCGGGTAGGAGACTCCGGACAGGAAAATCAAGCCTACCGAGAAGAAAGCGATCATCAGCAGCGGAGCTTCCGAATCGGTGAAGTAACGCGAGGCTGCCAGCCCGAAGAAAGAGGTCGCCATCAGATAAGGTACCATCATAGCGGTAATGTACAGTCCGTTTCCGATATTGGGAATGCTGAAGAAGTGGGGTAATAATCCTAACAAGAACATGGAGAAGACCGTATAAAGTCCGCAGTACACAAAAGTCTTTCCGGCAACAAGACGCATTGCCCCTCCCCAGAGTCCGCTTTTATCTACTGTCCTGCCCCCCGGAAGCAACGGTTCTGTAGCGCGGTGCTGATACTCGTCACCTGTCAGCATACCGATAACCATCAATAAGGTCTGAAAGATAATGACCATCATGACAGCCGGAATCAGATAAGAACCATACCCCTCGGTGTGGTTATAGAGTGCGGTGCCGGCCACGTTTACGGGCTTGGCCATGGCCACGGCAAGCAGTCCCTGCGGGGGGAGGAATACGGCACCGTCCATGCGATGGGCATCGTTGATGGCAAGGTATACACGTGAAGTGGCTTCTTGCAGCGCTTCAAAATAGAGAAAGGCGTCTGTGGTGGCGTATAGTGAGAATACAGCCTCGCGTCCCTGGAAGACACGGGTCTCAAAATCATGCGGAATGTACAGAATGCCTTGTACCTTGCCCTCTTTCATCCATTCGCGGGCTTCCCGATAGTCCACGGCTTGTGCGTATACGGCTACTTGCGGCGTGGCGTCGAGCCAACGGATGTATTGCCGGCTAAGGCTGCTGTGCGAGTTGTCGACCACTGCCACCGGAGCGTCAGTCACGATATTGGGAGCATACATATAGTTATAGAGCAACCCATAAACAAAGATACCTCCCATCAGTACCAACAGTACGGCATAGCTGGTGCTGATGGCACGAAACTCACGTGCGATGATAAAGGAAATCTGCGAAAGTTTACCGGATGTTTTCATATTTACGACTGATTATGGCTCGTCTGAGGTGCGGAAGCATCGCCAACGCCAATAACGGGAAGATACAGAGTATCACTGCCGAAGGCCATAGGTGGATAAATCCGCCGCCATAGTAGAGCATGGTTTGTGTAATTTCGGTGTAATGGCGCACCGGAAACAGATAAGAGGCGTCGCGCACCAACGGATACATGTTGAGTACCGGAAAGGTGACACCGGATAAAGTAGCTCCCAGCGAGCCGACCATGGATACGATACTGATGATGATTGCCACGGCAGGGAACAGGGAGAAGATGAACAATGCCAGTGCCTGGGTGGCAATGATAAAGAGCACTGTCATGACGTTGAGCAGCAGCCAACTCCCTTGAAAAGGTATATGCAGGATGCCAAACATGACAAAGTTGCCCAATATACCGATCAGGCTGAAGATAAGCGTATAAGGCAACAGCTTGCCCGTAACGGCAACCGTGATGTCGCCGCCCGCCGCCTGCAACCATTGACCGGCTGTACCGAACTTTATTTCGCTTCCTACGGCATATACCGTGATAAGCAGTACCAACACCTGAAAGAGTACAAAAAAGAAAGGCTGGCTCAGGTAGACCGAGTAATCCAGCGACGGGTTATAAATGGGATGATTGTTGGCTTGCACGGGGAGCAGAAAGGTTTCTATCTGCTGTTCGTTCACTCCCAGCGCCACAGCTTTCATCACGATGGGGGAGAGAGCTACGGGTGCGAGCGAGCTTTCGAAGGCGGCCATCAACTCACCTCCCACCGAGAGCAGGGCATAGTGATAATAATAGTTCAGAGTGGCGTCCTGCCCCGATATCATATCCTGTTCAAAGCGGGGAGGGATCGAGAGATAACCATATATTTCTTTCTGCTGTACCGCTTTGCGTGCCTCGGCTTCGTCAACGAAGTGGCGGGTTACCCGGAAGGTGGGTACGGCAGACATCCGCCGGGTAATATCTCTCGAAGTGGCCGTGTTGTCCCGGTCGACAATGCCGATGGGGATATTTTCCATCTGCCCGTTGCCGAATATGGTAGCCATGAAAAAGAGCGTGAACAACGGAAGTACCAGGCAGACACCGAAGTAGAGGCGTCGAGAGGTCATCCGTTGCCACTCACGTTGTATGACACGGGTTATAGGGGAGTGTTGCATAATTAGATTGTCTTTGAGTTTTGATTTACCACAGAGTAGCACAGAGTCCCACTGAGAATATCTTTTCTCTTAAACATCCTGTAAACAAGAGATTAAAACTCTGTGAGTCTCTGTGTCTTCTGTGGTGAATCGTATTCATTTCTCTATTTGATTTCTACCAGTACCGACATTCCCGGACGCAGCCCCTCCACTTTCTTGGTGGGACGAGCGTGGATTTCGAATGTCTGTAAATCATAGCTGCCCGTTTGCTTGGTCGACTTCCAGGTAGCAAAACTACCCAGCGGACTGATATAATATATCTTGAACCCGATTCCTTTTTGGGCCAGGGCGGGCACATCCCCAATGAATGTACCTCCCATGCGGAAGTCCGGCATCAGGTCTTCCCTTACGTTCAGTACCACGTGTATATCATCCATCACCACCAGGTTCATGATCGGAGTGCCCGGTGCGACAAGTTCGCCCCGTTTAGGAAAGATGGTTGCTATTTGTCCATCTTCCGGTGCGATCAGGCGGGCATCCACCAGGAGTGATGAAACTTCATCAACCGTGCTGTTGGCCGCATTGACCATCGAGCGGGCCGAGGCTTTATCTTCGCTTTGCGCTCCGTCTACAGCCATTTGATATTGCTCGTAAGCAGCCCGTTCGGCCGCTTGTGCGGCTTTGTACATAGCTTCCACTTCATCTTTACGTTGAGAAGTGACTACACTGTCCTTATATAAAGTGAGAATACGGTTGTACGTTGTCCGTGCCAATGTCAGGTCGCTTTGAGTTTTGTTCCATAATTGCTGCGCCGTAGCTATGATCTGCTTGCGGGTTCCGGCGTCAATCTTCTTGTTCTGTTCTACGGCTACTTGTTTCAATGCGTCCACCTGGCGATACTTGGCCTCTACAGTCGGACTGTTGATGACTACCAGCGTATCTCCTTGTTTCACCCACTGGCCTTCTTCAACCAGGAAGGTGTCGATGCGTCCCGGCAGTTTGCCGCTGATGCGAATCTCGGTAGCTTCGGCCTGCCCTTGCAAGACGAGAGGCTGGTGGCGCATGGCAATCATTCCGATGACGGTGAAGAGCGCTACTGCCACAAGTACAACGATGAATGCGATACTTAAGGTTCTGCCTTTTTTAGATTCTGAATTCTCCATCTCTTATTATTGTTTTATTGGTTACTCCGTTCATTCGATTTCTATTTCATTTCTTCTGTTCTCCGTAATGGGAAGAGAGGTGACGTCCTTCATGCTTCCGAACTGTTCCGGTATTCCGCACAGTGCCAGCAGATTCATCAGCGTCACGTCATATTCGTAGTAGGCCGCCAGTCTGGCTACTTTTGTTTTCGAAAGTAAGGTTTCTGCGTCTACTACCTCTGTCGAAGTGGCCATTCCTTCGGCGAAGGCTTTTTTCCTCATCCGTACCAGTTCTTCACTCAGTTCGATGGTGGTGTTCAGCGCCCGCACGTTGTCGAGTGCCTTTTGCAGGCCGGTGTATAGTTTGTCTACCCCGACGGACAGGTCGTCACGCGCTTTCTCCTGTCCTAGTGCAAGGGTTTGTTGTGTCAGGCGTGATTGCCGGATTCGCTTCTCCCGTTCCAGTCCGTCGAAAAGGTTCCAGGTGAAGCCTACCCCGATCATGGTGCGGGGCAACAGGTTGCTCTGTATGCCATGTGAATAAAGAGTTTGTTTGCCGAAAAGAGCGATATTGGGCAGATAGCCACTCTGGTCGATGCGGACCTGCTGCTTGGCCATGTGTTCTTGAAGACTCAGTTGGTTGAGCAGATAGTTGCTGATGCCCACTACCTGCATAAACTCCATCTTCGGAGGAAGAGTATCGTTGATAAACAAGGGAGAGGAAGGTGAGATGTCTCCGCTCGTCTCCAGATTCAGCAAGGTCTTGAGGGTGCGTTGCACCACTGCCTCTTCCTTGCGGGCGGCTTCCAGTTCACGCAGTGCTTCGTCCATGTTGACTTGGGCAAAGAGGCGTGCCGCTTTATCTATCATACCGGTGGACTCCAGTTTCAATGCGTTCTCGTAATGCAGCTTCAGTGCTTTGTACGATTCCAGGCGGACACCGACAATTTCTTGTGCCAGGCGCAATCCGTAGTAGCTTTCGGCAAGCAGTGTTCGTTGGGTGGCATCGGTCTGTGCCCGGTTCTCACGGGCAAGGTCTATCATCGTATTGCCTATCTTAGTGGCATGAATACGTTTGCCTCCGGCGAACAATACCCATTCGGCGGTCAGGTCGACAGTGGTCAGGTTGCGCGGTGCCAACGGAAAGATGAGGGTGTTCGTCCCGATTTGATCGAGTATGGACGATATGATTTTATCGTCCGGCAAGATGGAATGTACGAAGTCTTTGGCCGGATCGGTGAATTGAGAAAGCGGTTGCTTCACTTCTATCTTCTCCGAAAGGTGTACAAATGCTCCGGTCGATTGCAGGCTGGGCATCCAGAAAGCATTCAGCTTCCCACGTTCGGCACGGGCTATGTCGATGCCTTTGTCGGCTATCTTCAGGCTTTGGTTGCCTTTGTGCAGCAGTTGCAGCGCCTCGTTAAAGCTAAGCTGATGTTGCGAAGTTTCCTGCGTGGGAGGGAGGCTCTGCGCCGCGACGGTGTTATTGTATAAGAGCATTCCTGCCGCTATCATCAGTGCGACGGGTATTTTCTTTTTTTCCATACGTCTGTTACGGTTTAGGTTTATGAGTCCTTGTAACAGACGAGGGGGGAGGTTTGTTCAGAAGATAAAGGTTGGTAAGTGTTACTTCCTCAGAATTTCTTGTTGAAGTCTTATTATCTCATTGTCGGAGATATTTTCCCGGTCGGATTTGTCATAAATGGTAAGTAGGGTAACTCTGCCTTCTTCTACGCTGATAATGGCTGATGTATCGGTGATGACCCGTGCGCCTCCGCTCTTTCCTTTCCCTTTACTGGCTATAGCCATTCGTACTTTTCGTATGCCGTTTCCCAGGTCTACCCCTATATGCGGATTCTTTTTTAAATCTTCTATCAGAGCTGCGTAATCTTTAATTATTGAATGATACTTCTTACTAAGCCGTTTCATTTCTTTATCAAAGGTTACGATGGTATGTATTTCAATCATTACCTTCCCTTTCTCTGATAAGTTCTGCAAGTAGTTCTTCGGCCGGTCTTGACTTGCTTTCTCCGGTTCTTACTCTTTCTTGTTCGCAGAAGGCTTCTTTTATATTTGCGAGAATATATTTTTTACACTCCGGTTCGGTTTCCCTGTTTTTGTCCAAACCGAGTACATCGTGAAGTTTCTGTTTCACTTTATCGATGATTTCTTTACTGTCTATGTTGGCAATAGTCCGGATCAGTTCTGCTTTTTCTGCTTCTAATTCGAGATAAGCCATACTATTGTAAGCTACTGTCGGCTCGGACAGTCGGGTGGTTTCCTCTTCTGGTTGCTTGTATTTTTCAGGCTCTTTCATAATACATCTTGTTTCTTTTAGTACAAATACAAAGATAATAAATTAATTGATAGCGAATGATATTTATCTGTGTAAATCAGCGTAATCTGTGGTGAAGTTCATTATAACATATTCGTTTGTCAAATTGGTACCTTATAAAATGTTTTCTGGATCAAAAAGACAGGTAATGGCATTTTCTGCTAACTATCCCTTTTTGTTTTCTTACCCATATAGGGGAGAATGTCCCGGAACTTTCTACTTCTTTGCCCGGAAAACCGGGCTTGGGAAGGGGAAGAGTCTGTGTTTTCACTTCGAAGAGCCGATATTTCGACCAAAAGAAGTAAGCATTTACTCCGAAAGACGGTTGTGTTTTTCAAAAATGAATAAGAGTTTTGCCCAATATCTCTATATGTTTTCTTCCATTACATATATTGTTCTTATTTGGGAGTGAAAACAGTGATCCTATTTCTCTGGTTACTCTCGTAGAGTGATAGGTTGATGATTGATAAAAATGTGATATTTTATTGGTTTTTGTTTCTGTTGTTAAACGATAATGCAAAGTAGGTATCCTTTTGTCCTCGTAATTGATGTATTGGTCTCTAACGGTATTTTCTTGATGCGAAAATACGGCGATTTTAGCCCATCCTTGGTACTTTGTACGGGAAAAAGCGAATCTGAAGCGTTTGGATTATCATTTTGATAAAAGGGTATTTTGTATCTGTTTCAATTCCCTTCGGGATACTCGGTTCTATCTTTTTTATATTACCAGTGCAGCGATCTCTGGTGACAGCTCGATGTTTCCGTCTTTGCGGACAATGATGAAGTTGGCATCCCTTAGTGCGTTCATCACACTCTTATACGTAACCAGTCCCATACCCTTGAAGCGTCTCAGGCTTTGCCATCCGTTCTGGGTGGCGTATTGTAGAAGGTCGCGTACTGTCCTGAATCCCATCTCTCCATATAAAACATTATAGGCATGCGCGCCGACAAGGTTTGATAGGGGAGTATTTACGGGTGTGACCGCATTGCATTTATCGAACATCAGTTCCATCGTCCGACTGCGAAATGTGGCGATTCGTCCCTTATGTTCACCCAGAGTCCGGAGGATGGAACTATAGCAAGTCGCCACTCGTGCATACGTCATTTTGTTACGTTTCGCCACCCGTGCGATGGGTTCGCCACCGGAGACGGAAAGGAATATTTCCCGTTCATGATCGTCTGTAATCAACTGGCCGAGTTCCTGAATGAGGATATGAAAAAGCGGTTGGTGTAGTTTCTGGGTTTTCAATAGAAATAGTTCGTCGTCACATTGTGAGAGGAGTACTTCACGTTCCAGTTCCTTTTCTTTGATAATCTTTTCCAGATAGTTTTCACCTAAATCTTGGGTCTGGTGAACATCAAGATATTGGGTCAGGCTTTCGTCATCAATCATTAGGACGTTCTCTATCCTCGATGAAGTGATATATCCCAAGTTTGCCCATGTGCGGAGGTCGGATTCGGCAATACCGCGTTTCTCCGACAGTTGTTTGAGGGTTATCCAGTTAGCCATGCCTGCCCCTCCTTGTTACTTCTTTGATTGGTCTGTTCATACCTTTTTGATTATTATGAACGTCCACATCCTTATGTATACCTTATATATAAGAAGTCGGGCGCTGAGTTCATATTTATCCAGACGAAAGGTAGTACCAATACCCCTGTATATAATAAATATGTTCACACGCCCGACCCTACGTCGTACGCATGAAACAGATTTATTGATATACAGTTTTTGCATTAAATTAATTTGGTACTTTCTTCGTCTGCAAAATTGTTTCAATATGCCGCATTTCTCTTCGGCTTTCAAGTGACAAAGATAAAGAATCTTGTGGGAATAGCAAAGAATGTGACAAGAAAGTTGAGACTGTTATAACTTCCGCATGGAGGCACACTGCATGGATTGGAGATGTGTCATTATCCACCACAGAGTGACACAGAGTTCCATGGAGCTGACTTAATCTGTTGATAACTAATGATACTTATCTGTATAAATCTGTTGTGAATACGAGTTTCGACATACCCCCTCTCTGTATTACTCTGTGCTCTCTGTGGTGAGTTTTTGATACGCCCACTTGCTCTCCCCGAATATTTTCACTAAGTTTGTCACCCATTAACGTGACGAACACGATATGAATAAGAACTTACACCCTTTGATGCTGGCCGGAACCGGTAGCGATGTAGGCAAAAGCATCATTGCCGCAGCTTTCTGCCGTATATTTCTGCAAGACGGTTATCATCCGGCACCATTCAAAGCACAAAACATGGCATTGAACTCTTATGCCACTCCCGAAGGACTTGAAATAGGAAGGGCGCAAGCCGTGCAGGCCGAGGCCGCAGGTGTGCCTTGCCATACGGATATGAACCCGTTGCTTCTGAAACCATCGTCCGATCATACTTCACAGGTGGTGCTCAACGGACGTCCCATCGGCAATCGGAATGCTTACGAATATTTCCGCCGTGAAGGGCGGGAGGAATTGCGAAAAGAGGTTCATGCCGCATTCGACCGTTTGGCTGCCCGATATAATCCGGTAGTGATGGAGGGAGCGGGGAGTATCTCCGAGATCAATCTTCGTGACAGCGATCTGGTGAATCTGCCCATGGCTATGCATGCCGGGGCAGATGTGATTCTCGTGGCCGATATAGACCGTGGAGGAGTGTTTGCCAGTGTTTACGGTTCGGTGATGCTGCTTCGGCCGGAAGAGCGGAAGCATATCAAGGGGATATTGATTAATAAATTCCGTGGAGATATCCGCCTTTTCGAGTCGGGAGTAAAGATGCTGGAAGATCTTTGTGGTGTTCCGGTGGTTGGGGTGGTGCCCTACTATAAAGATATCTATATTGAGGAAGAAGACTCGGTGATGCTTCAGACCAAGAATATCCGTGCCGGACAAGGCAAAGTGAATGTGGCTGTCGTGTTGCTTCGTCATTTAAGCAATTTCACCGACTTCAATGTCTTGGAGCGCGATCCGCGTGTACACCTGTTCTACACCAACAATACGGACGAGTTGATGAAAGCGGATATCATCCTGTTGCCCGGTTCGAAAAGCACTTTGTCCGATTTATATGAGTTGCGCCGCAACGGAGTGGCGCAGACCATCGTCCGTGCCCACCGCGAAGGTGCCACGGTAATGGGCATTTGTGGAGGTTACCAACTGATGGGTAGGGAGGTTTGCGATCCCGATCATGTGGAAGGCGAGATAGAACGCTTGCCGGGATTGGGGTTACTGCCTGTCAGCACCCGCATGCAGGGAGAGAAGGTTACCCGCCAGGTACGGTTTCGTTTTCTTGAAGACAGCGCTGTCTGCGAAGGATACGAAATACACATGGGAACGACCACGCCCCTTGCGGATGTTCCTGTTTCTCCACTCAACCATCTGGCGGACGGAAGGGAGGATGGGTATTTTGTAGACCGCACCTGTATGGGAACATACGTACATGGCATTCTCGACAATCCTTCAGTTATCGATTACCTGCTGGAGCCTTTCGCCGATAAACTGAAAGAGACGGCTTTTGATTACAAAGCATTTAAAGAAGAACAATACGATAAACTGGCAGCCCATGTCCGTAAGCACGTCGACTTGCCGCTTATCTATCAAATATTGACAGACAATGATTGAAGGACACGGAGACGATTCTTATAAATACCGCTACCCGATACGGAGCAATTTCAGCTCCAACGTATATAATAAGGTGAACCTCGACGGACTGCGTGCACATTTGTGCGGGCGCATCTCTGCCATATCCGCTTATCCCGAACCGGAACCTTATACGCTGGAGGCCCGTCTGGCGGACCGCCACGCTCTGCCTGCCGCTTCGGTTTGCGTGACGAATGGTGCTACGGAAGCCATTTATCTGATAGCGCAGACCTTTCGGGGAACGAACACGGCCATTCTGATGCCTACGTTTAGTGAGTATGCCGATGCCTGCCGAATGCATGGGCACAAGGTCACATCACTGTACACACTCGATGCAGTGCCGGAGGACGTGCATATGGTCTGGCTTTGCAATCCGAACAACCCGACCGGAGAGGTGCGTGATAAGAAGTATCTGACGGAACTGATCGCAAAGCATCCCCGGGTCTGTTTCGTGATCGATCAGTCATACGAGTATTTCACGCTGAAAGAGCTTTTTACGGCGCAGGAAGCTGCCGGATTTCCCAATGTGATCCTTCTACATTCGATGACCAAACGCTATGCCATTCCGGGACTTCGGTTGGGGTATGTCACTGCGCATCCCGGACTGATAGGGCGTCTGCGTACGAACCGGATGCCCTGGTCGGTCAATCAGCTTGCCATCGAAGCAGGACTCTACCTGCTTTCCGAAGGCATCCCGGCCGGTCTCTCCATGAAAGATTATCTGGCGGAATGTGCCCGCCTGAAAAGTTCGCTCGAGGCGATAGGCGGGTTAGAGGTCTGGCCTACCGATACTCACTTTATGCTGGTGTGCCTGCGTTTCGGAAAAGCTGCTGCTCTAAAGGAATATCTGGCCCGTGAAGAAGGGATTCTGATTCGGGATGCTTCCAACTTCGAAGGGCTGGACGAACGTTTCTTCCGCATTGCCACCCAGACACCGGAAGAGAATGACGAACTGGTGGGAGCGATTGCGAAGTGGATGGCGGAGTAATGACTGACTGATAGGATAGAGAAAGTATGGATGGAATGTTCTTTTGGTATATTAGCCTTGTGTATTTTTGCAGGTTGTTTCCGTTACCGTTAGCCTGGTTGTTCGATCGCTGGCAAGGCGATCCGTCCTGGTTGCCACACCCTGTGGTAGGATTCGGTAAACTGATAGCTTGGGGAGAGAAGTGTCTGAATGCGGGGAGGGCCCGCGTTTGGAAAGGGGGAATGATGTCGGTAGCATTGATTGCGGGAGTCTACTTTTTTACCTTCCTCTTTTTTAAAGTGATCGGAGAGTATTCCATCATACTGACAGCGCTGATACAAACACTGCTGATCTTTTGTTGCCTGGCAGGTACAACCCTGATACGTGAGGTCCGGATGGTCTTCGAAGCCGTAGACCGTTCATTGGACGAGGGGCGTAAACAAGTGGCCCGCATTGTGGGACGGGATACCTCTGCACTATCTGCACAAGAGGTGCGTACCGCAGCTTTGGAGACTTTAGCCGAAAATCTGAGTGATGGGGTAATTGCACCACTTTTTTGGTATGCAGTGTTGGGAGTGCCCGGCATGATGGCGTACAAGATGGTGAATACACTTGACTCTATGATCGGTTACCGCAACGAGCGTTACCGTCAATTCGGCTGTATAGCGGCCCGGATCGATGATGTTGCCAATTATATTCCTGCCCGCCTGACGGCTTTGTTGATGATCCTCGTCAGCGGACGGTTTTCTTTGCTCAGGTTCGTGGGTAAATATGGCAGCCGGCACGCCAGCCCAAACTCCGGTTATCCCGAAGCTGCTTTGGCCGGTATTCTGAATTGCCGTTTCGGCGGGCCCCACTATTATTTCGGCGAAGAGGTGTGGAAGCCTTTTATAGGCAACAACGAACGGGCATTGACAACCGAGGATATGAAGAAAGCCGTCTGTGTCAATCGGCAGGCAGAGGTACTGATGGTTGTGTTAGTGTGGCTGACTATTCTTCTGTCTTTGAGTTAAGTTGCAGCCGGACCACTCCGCCGTAAGGTGTCAGTGCGTCAAAAGCGTCTTCCATTCTCAGTATCCCTGCATAGATTTGCGCACAAATCAGTACCCCTCCATGTGCAAAGACGGCTATGCGTTTATACTCTTTTCCATTCACTTCATTCAGGAACTCCGATACCCGTTGAAGCTGCATCATAAAAGACTCTCCGCCTGTAGCAGCTACATGGAAGTAGTCGTTATACCACTCCTCCAGTCGCGGATCACATATTTTATCAAACTCCTGCATCTCCCATTCACCGAAGTTCAGCTCTTTCAGCCGGGCATCACGAATGGCATCCGGATAACCGCAGTGGTCTGCCAGGCGGGTGCAACGACTCAGCGGGCTTGTGAATACGGCATCAAATACGTCGTTCTGTAGTTGTTGAGCCGTAATTGAGGCTTCTTCTTCAAAACTATCTCGCAAAGGTACATCAGTCTGGCCATAACAGACTCCTTTAGGAACATCGACAGAGGTATGGCGGATTAATATGACTTCCATGACTATATAAACATTAGTATAACTATTCCCAGGTAGAAAGACAGTTCGCTTAGAAGAAACAGTGCCCCGCAACAGTCGCCGGTATAACCTTGCAACTTTCGTTTCATCAGTGTGCAAAGCAGATACAGCATGATCAGCGGAAGTACGATAGCCATCCAGTATCGGTACGGTAGCAGGAGTGCTGAAGGAAGTATACCGCATAACAGACCGAAAGCAAATTCTCCGCCTGACATTCTGTTATATACTACTTTGGCCTTGCTTTCTTCTTCTTTTCGTGCGTAAGGCAGGAAGTTGATGATTTGTGATGAGGTCAGCTTGCTTATCGTGTCGCCTGCAATCAATGTAATACATGCGAAGGAGAGGGGGAGCGACATCAAAAGACTCCATAGAAGAAGGAAGTAGAAAATCAACCCGATGACACCGTAGCTGCCGATATGCGAATCTTTCATGATGGAGAGAATCCGCTCCCGGTTCGTACCTCCTCCGAATCCATCGAAGAAATCTGCCAACCCGTCTTCGTGTAGGGCACCGGTGATCAATAACCGGGCGGCAAGTGCCAACAATACGGCAACGGAGAAGGGGAGGATCTGTGCGCTCAACCAAAGTACTCCTGCCATGATGCCGCCCGTGAGCCATCCGGACAAAGGCCAGTAAGGCACAACGTGTTTAAAACATTCTGCCGGAACTTCGCGGATACGCCAGAAGGGGAGGCGGGTAAAAAAGATAAATGCTGCTAATATATTCATCGGCAAATCTTATTAGAAATATTTGGTGATGGCTGCATGTGCAAAGTTGTCCATCTCGTTGATCATCCGTATGGCAGAGTCAATGATAGGATAGGAGCAGATGGCTCCGGTTCCTTCTCCGAGACGTAAACCCAGATTCAGTAATGGCTTGGCTCCCATGGCATCAAGTACCAGCTTATGTCCGGCTTCATCTCCCTGATGACCGAAGATGGCATAATGCAATACCTCAGGGTAAAGTTGGGAGGCTGCAAGGATGCAGTTTGTCATGATGAATCCGTCTACCAGGATAATCATCTTTAACTCGGCTGCCTGAAGCATGGCGCCTATTGCCATTACCATTTCCAGTCCGCCGAAATAGCGGATCAGGTCGTGTGCGCTTCCGTCTCCCTGATAATGGTCCAGTGCCTGCTGCAATACATTATATTTATGACGGACGCCTGCATTGTCGAGTCCGCTGCCTGCTCCGACACACAGTTCGAGAGGAATATGGGTGAAGCACGTCATCCACATGGAAGACGAAGAAGTGTTGCCGATACCCATTTCGCCCAAAGAAAGCACATTGCACCCTTCGGCATGACACTGACGGACTACTTCCGCTCCGCGCTCGATGCACAAATTCATTTCTTCTTCTGTCATGGCTGCCTCGTACAGATAGTTACGCGAGCTTTTGCGTACCTTCATGTTGATGATTCCTTTCTCGTATGGGAGGTCGTAATCCACTCCGGCATCTACAATCTTCAACTCGAATCCGTGCTGGCGGCAAAGGAAGTTGACACCCGCCCCTCCGTGAAGAAAGTTGCTGATTTGTTGCCAGGTGATCTCTTTGGGAGAGAGGCTGACTCCCTCGTCGACAATGCCATGATCGGCTGCGAATATGATATTTTGAGGATGTCTCAGCTCGGGAGTAAGTGTTTGCTGGATAAGCCCGATCTGCAAGGCCAGTTCTTCAAGTGTTCCCAGAGAGCCTTTGGGCTTGGTCAGATTATTTATTTTGTCGGTCAGTGCTTCCCGGATGGTTTCGTCCGGTCTGGTGATTTGAAATGTTTTCATTTTATAAGGGTTATTCTATCATTTACTTTTCGTCTTTTACTTTCACAGGAATCCCCGATACCATTAGTATTACCCGATTGGCCCGGGAGGCTATATACTGGTTCATCCATCCTTGCATGTCAGTGAATTTTCGTTGTATCAGGTTTTCTGAAGTTCCTCCCATGCCGATTTCGTTGGTGACAAAAATAAAGGTCGCGTCCTGTTGTATCAGTCGGTCAAACTCGGCTTTAACAGCAGTCAGTGCCTTGTCGGTGTCTGCTTCGAGATCAAAGAAATAATTGGTGCACCAGAGGGTTACACAATCGATCAGCACTACACGCCCTTCCAAAGAGTGGCGGCTCAATTCTTTTTCTTCCTCTATATTGGTCCATTCCGGTCCGCGGTTGGCTTGATGGCGCAATACCCTTTGACGAAATTCTTCGTCCCAGATACGTGAGGTGGCCAAGTAAACCGGATTAGGAGAGAGGGATAACGCCAGGCGTTCGGCATAGCTGCTTTTGCCCGAACGGGCTCCTCCGGTGATGAGTATGATCTGTTTCATGAATCTATCTGTGTATTTTTGGTTAGCAAATGTACGGTAATATTTTATATTTCCATTCCCGGATGCAAAATATTGTGCCATTGCTATGGGTATTTCGGAAACAATATTTATCTTTGCATGGCTTTACAAAATAAAAGCAACACATGCGGTAGTAGCTCAGTTGGCAGAGCGGCGGCTTCCCAAGCCGCAGGTCACGAGTTCGACCCTCGCCTACCGCTCCATTGAAAATCAAGCGTTTACCTTTGTAGGTGAGCGCTTTTTTATATTATTAAGTGTATTCTATTTCCATTTTAGGGCGTTATCTCCGTTTATTTATTGTATTTTTGGTGCAAATCTGGTGCAAACTTTTGCACTAATAAAACTATATATGGCCACTGCTAAAATATACTTAGACACACGAAGAGAGAAAAAGGACGGACAGTATCCCATAAAGATAACCATCCGGCATAAAGGGAAATTTCTTCTTTCTACGGGATTCGATACTATCCTCAATAATTGGAACGGGAGCGAATATACGAATAAAGAGCCTAATTACAAAGCCAAAAATGCTTCTATACGAAACATTATTAGTAAGATTGAAAATGAAATATTCCGGCTTGATATGGATGGCAAGTTAAATAGTACATCTGATCAGGCGTTAAAGAGCTTACTTGAAAAATGTCTGCCTAAATCATCTCCTGAGAAGGTAAAGAGGTTTGTTGATTATATGAATGATTTTATGGAGTTGAAGGAGAAGGAAGGTACAAAGAAAGTATATGTAGCGACCAGGAATAGACTACTCCGGTATGATCCTGATTGTACCTTTGAGACAATGGATGTTGCTTGGTTAATGAGGTTCGAAAAATGGATGAAGGAAGAAGGTTTAAAAGTAAATGCGGTAGGAATTAATATGCGGAGTATTAGGGCTGTTTTTAACTATGCAATTGATGAAGAGATTACAAGCTTGTATCCTTTCAGGAAATACAAAATAAAGAAAGAGGAAACACCCAAAAGAAGTCTTTCTGCCGAACAGGTTGTATTGCTTCGTGATTACGCCTGTGAGTCGCATCAAGAGCGTTATAGAGACATGTTTATTCTTATGATATACTTGATTGGAATAAACGGGATTGATTTGTTCTCTCTAAAGGGTGTGGTTGACGGGCGTATTGAATATCACAGGGCCAAGACTGGTAAATTTTACTCTATTAAGTTGGAGCCGGAAGCCATTGAAATAATAGAAAGGTATAAGGGCCAAGACTGGCTGCTAAATGTTTTGGATACATATAGGAATTATGCCGATTTTTTGCACCGCATGGATGTTGGTTTAAAACAGATCGGGCCGGTGATCCGTAAAGGGCTGGGAGGGAAGAAAGAGCGCTCTCCTTTGTTTCCTGAAATATCAAGTTATTGGGCTCGCCATACTTGGGCTACTGTCGCTGCCAGCCTTGATATACCCAAAGAAACAATATCGGCAGCATTGGGGCATGAAATAGGCTCAGAAGTAACATCAATTTATATTAAGTTTGATCGGAAGAAGATCGATGAGGCTAATCGGAAAGTGATTGATTATCTTAATGGCATTTATCTTTAAATAAAGCCCCGGACTGACTGGGTTCCGGGGCTGATCAGGTGAATTTGTAAAGTTGTTAATCAAACAAAGTTCACATGACTTAATTCTTTGCCAAAGTTTTGCAGAGCATTTTGTATTTTTTCGATTGTTTTCTTACTAGGCCGGCGGCGTCCGGTAACGTAATGGCTTAGCTGACCTTGTGCTACACCGGTAATACGTTCCAGTCCGGCAAGTGACAGTCTATTGCTATAATATGCCAGAAAAGACGGTATATCATAACTGAACTCAAACTCAACCTCTTCAAAATATTTGCCCGAATCTGCATAATGTTCCTTCATACCTTTGTAGGCATCATGAAAGTCTGATATTGTTTCATCGATAGACATCCCTGTACCTATAATTCCATAGGAAAGGTTATTATCGTCGGGCATATAAGCACTGTAACTTCCATCTGATGCTCTTTCTATAAATACTCTAACTTTTTTCATATTTATCTGTTTTTTTATATTATCTGGTATTTTATGTCGGGGCTATTCAATCCCCGACATTCTTTTGATACTCTTTAGTGTTCCGGATGCTACTTCTTCTTTTCCGTGATGGCTCGTTGTGAACTCCATTCCCGTTTTCGGACTGTACCATACGGGATGCCCCGCTCTTGTTTTCCCTGTTTCATAACATCCGTTTTTCTTTAAAATTCGATGTAATTCATTATACTTCATGTTTCTTTGTTTGATTAACGATACAAAGTTAATGATATTAATTTTAATATCAAAAAGGAGTAGATTATTAATGATATTGATTTTAATATCATTAACAATTAGATAATAGAAAATTTGAAATGATTTAGGTAGATAATATTTCCTTTGTGAAGTTAGGTTAACAACAACTTTATTTGTTATTAGACTTAAAGTTGATCAATTCAAATAAAGCAATTCCTAAATCATAAATAATCTCTAAATAATAAATGAATGAAGCCAAAACAAATGTACCTGATATAATATTTAGTTGTGAAGAAGGTACAATGTCCTTACTTTGCATAAAATCACACACGATTAATATTATGATTAGAGAGCATAAAACAACGATTTGGGTCATTAGACCATATTTCAATTCTTTGAATGTTGCTGAAGGATCTATGTTTAATCTTTCTTTGATTTTATTAATCTCAGAAATTATTAATGTACTGGTGGGAATATTTATAGCTAGAATAGTGGCTAATAATGATATGATGTTATCCGAGAACATTTTTATAAATTCTCTACATCCATTATTAGCCAAATAGCTTAGTATAAAGGCTATTGCTAAGTAAGCTATTATTTTTAATATTCTATTCATCTAAACTTCTAAATATTTCTTTAATATCTTCAACGTTATTTGCTTGAATTTCTAAATCATCAAATCGTAGAGTTTTTGTTGTATATCCCGTTTTCTGTAGTTTTTTCATACCTTTTATCCTTAATACTACAGAATTCCCACTGCCAGATGCTGCCTGAGTTAGTCCCTTTATTTGCTCATTGCTTTCATCTATGTTCAAACATTCTTTTTCAGCTGAGTTAAACTCTAATCTGGTTTTGGCGCTTAATGCTGCTTCGCTAGCTTGTTTTAGCATAGTGGAAACGCTTTCTGAAACTCTAGGCAAATTTGGATAATCAAATTCAAATCTTACCATTTTTATACAGTCGGAATTGCGATTTATCAAATCCCAGAATTCACGCTCTTTATATTCTTTTTTTATTGTAATTGATAAACCTTCATTTTCTAACTGGTCGTTGAATGCCTTCTTTAAAATTCTTATCACAACTCCTGTGTCAGTAAAAGCTTTATTTTGTTCAATAGCTATTCTTTGAACATTGGCATCATTATAAATTAATACTGTTGCACTTGGTTCATCAGTAGTCGTTTTTATTTGAAATTTTTGTTCTAAGTGCACGGCTTTTACATTTGCTAACTTAAAAGCAATAATTTCATCTGAACAAAATAATAACTGTGAGGACAACTCACGATTCCGATGCGTAAATATACAGCTTTTTATTATATTCTCAAAAATCTTATTTTTTTGAGACATTAATTCACTCCGTTGCTCTAGACATCTTTCCTTATTAAATAGGTCTAGTTGAACTGCTAATGGCTTGAATTGATATGCATATATAGTATATAATGCCATAATGTATAATTTTTTAGTATTAAACAGTAAAAAATGAAAGACTATTGTTGCTGTATTAGATTAATTATCTTATATATTTGCTTAGATTAATAATTATATTGGTTTATTTGTTCTTTAAAGATTATCACTATAAAGATAGTTATGTGTTTTTATTATTTGGATTTAGACTTACTTCTTTACCTAATCTTGACTTAGAAGGAGTTATGACATTGTTATTGATATCTAATATATGATAGTAAAAGTCGTCGTCTATAAATTCAAATTTGCTTTTTTTGCCTAATTCTAATTGATAACCATATAGAAAGTCTAATAAATTTTCATTATATAACTTATGTTTTTTTTGAAAGTAACTATCCATTAATTGACGGGCATATACTTGTGTCCCATGTGGAGGAAATATGGCATATCCTTGAGATAACATTTCCATCTGCGCAGAGGATATCATCCATAGTTGAGGTTGTTTATCACTGATACATCCCCATAACGTCATGAGACTATTGATTTTATTATCTTTCAATATAGTTTGAATACATTTCATGAAATCTTTTTGAGAATAACCTTCTGCTAATGTAAAAGGGTACTTTTGTAGGATTCTTAGAAAGGTTATTAATTCCATTACATTGGGACCTGCACATCCAAATATATAATTAAGTCCATCTAACTGAAAATGAAATATTTTTTTTAATCCACTTTGGTATTGAGTTGGAATTTTTATATTGGCTAATTTTGTATCTGCTGAAATTGTTACTCCTTTTTCATTTATTATACCGATTACTATACTCATATTTTTAAGAATTTATCATTTGGCTTGAATTACCTCTCTATAAATCTCTTCTTCTAGAATATAATTATTCAAGAGAAAAGAATATTTAATTATTTTAGTATTAACAATATCCGCCCTCCCACCCGTAGGCGTTAGGTTTGGTTCTTTTTTATAATTTTGTTTTCAATATTAGGTACAAGTGTTAGCTTGCAAAATCTTTATTCAAGTTTTCTTTTTCTTGATACTTAGCTAATTCTGCCTCTAATCTTTCATTCTTTTCGATAAGGGCATCTATCGAGGCTCTTAATCTTTTGAGTTCTTTTTCCATTTCTATGTTTATTGTGTCACCATCTACATTGATGGGTGATGTTTTGTTGATAGGGGCGCCATTGAGCATATTGCCTTCCCCTGTTAATAGCCAACCCATATTTAATTCGGGATAAACGATAGATATTTGCTCTAATTTTTCGTATCCGAGACCTTTCCGCATTGAATTGATATATCCGTTGGAAAGATTAAGAGACTTTTCAAAGGATGAATTAGTCATTCCAATGGAGTTTATAAACTCTTTTATTCTTTCTTTTTGATTCTGAAAATCAGCCATATAACATTATTTAATATATTTGCGTATAGAATATTGTTCTAATAAATTTTCTTTTTATAGAGCAATGTTCTATATTTGCGTCATAAATCAATTACAAAGAGATTTTATAAAGCAAAATCGCAAGTGCGATTTACAAAAATAGGAATTATTATTTAAAAACATAAAGATTATGGCAAAAACATTAACAGTAACAAGAGGGTCAGTATCCAAGTTGGCAAAGCAATTTACATGTACAGAGCAAACTGTACGGAATGCGCTTCGGGGTGTTACATCCGGAGAGATGACAGAGCGTATCCGTTTTGAATCGGTAAAGTTGGGGTTTGCTATTAAAGTGCGCCCTTTGAGTCTTGAGGAATATAATGAAAAATATAGGGAGGACTAACAATGGCTACAGGAACAATTATCTTTTTAGTGTTAATCGCCGTCCTCGTGCTGGTACTTGGAGTGAATGTCATTTGGCAATGTTGCGATATAAGGAGATCAATTACTGAATTTAAAAAAGAGCCCTCTTTATTGTATTATGATTTATTGAGTCTGTCCGGGCGCGCTTACTCTTATGTTTCGCCTGATTGTGACGATGAATTTAGAGAGCAAATATATAAAGAAGAAATTCTAAGGCTGATGCGGAGGCCAAAGCAGCCTGAATCAGAGAACGCATCTAAATCCGGCCTCAGCCCCGAAAGCACCACGCCTAAAGGTACCATTACGCCGCCTTCATCTTTTAGTGATATAGAACTTCGTAAATACTGCATAGAGCAGACCCGCAAAGATCAGGTGTATCTCCGGATAGAAGACGCTCAGCGACTTTATGAATATATATTGAATGGTAGACAGGAAAGAAAGGAGGAAAGCAATGGCGAGTTCTAGAATACAAGTGAAAGTAGAGTCAGTTCCAAAGCGCTGGCTTAGTAAGCAAGAGGCTATGGCTTATCTCGGAGTAGGTGAGGCTTTTTTAGATAAGTTACGTAATGAAGCTCTTATTTCTTTTTCTCAGTTCGGTAGTAAAATGATTTGGTATGATTTGGCTAGCCTCGACAGGTTCATACTTAAAAATAAAGTTATATGATGAAGAACATGAATAGTCTTTCTAAGCATCTGTTTACGGTCATCATAAGCATAGTTACGGTTGCCGGTTGCATCTATGCCGGCAACGTAGAGATGAATGATGATATACTCTCAGGTATGAGTTTTGAGAAGTACCAGTACATCCATGATCGTATCGGTGATCGTGCCACTTCATCGGATGTGGTAAAGGAGTATTTGCGTAATCGGCAGTTCTATGATTCAATCGCCTATTAAATTCAAATCCAAATAGAAATGAATGAAATTATAATCATTAACGGCTATGAGTATACAAAGGATGAATTTGATACCATAGCGGCATTTGTAGGAAGCGATATTAATTAACTAATAACAGAATAGAACTGAATCAATAAGATGAAGATACAAAACTTTAGTATTCCCCCCGAATGTCGCCATGCCTCTGTTGAGGCTGTAGACAATAGGTTAATAATCACATTTGAACCGGAGAATCTTTCAGATTTTTTCTGTCAGGAAACGGACCATATAGAGCAGACTCCTAGGATCGGTGATTTAGCTTTGTTCTGGGATACCGCCTATAGAGGTTCCGCCATTATTGCCCGACTGATAGATGAAGACCGTATAAACGGTGTACAAGCGTATCAGGCCGCCAATGATGTCTGGTACGAAAACGCCATCCGCTTTCGAAGTGACGAACAATACCGCTTAATAACTCAAAGGCATGATGTGGAAAAAGAAAACGACTGATTTAAAGAAGAAGTCTCCTAATCTGAAGAACAAGTTGGATACTGTGTTCAGCCGCTTTATCCGTTTACGTGACGCCAGGAAAGACGGGACATTTCAGTGCATCTCCTGTGGGAGGATTTTGCCTCTGGATCAGGCGGATTGCGGGCATTACATAAACAGGCAGCACATGTCCACCCGATTCAGTGAAAAAAACTGCAATGCCCAATGCCGATCGTGCAATCGTTTCGATGAAGGCAACATGCAGGGTTATCGCCGTGGTCTGATATTGAAATACGGTGAACCTGCGGTTCTGTTGCTTGAATCCATGAAGACTCAGACAAATAAGATCTCCGATTTTGAGTACAGTGCCATGATCAAGTATTATCAGGGCGAGGTTAAACGTCTGAAAGAAGAGAAGCAGATACGCCAAATATGACATATATGGAACTTTTGAAAATATGAAAGTGATACATGTGTATTTGATCTTCAAAAAGAAGAACTACTACTTCGGTTCTCTCAGTGCCATTTTTGAGCATCTGGATGAAACCGACATAGGAATTAAGAAGCGCACATTGCTGCATCGTTCGGATGAATCCACCATCTTGACAGATAGGGCGATCATCATAAAATCAACCCTGCTTAGATGCAAGAAATCAACAAAGAAAATATGATTATGAAACCAAAGAAACAATTAATTGAAACAGCCGTAAAAGATGGCAGTATAGACAGAATGAACATGCTCCTCTCAGCCGCGCATCTGTTGAATTGCGAGGCAAACAGCCTGATAGAGGAAGCATCCGATGTCATGTTGGCCAAGGGTCTGTTACTTGGAAACCTGAAGAAGCTGCATAATGACTTTGTGAAATGTGCTGACCGCTATTTCAGAGAGTTCGCCACACTTGTAACTACGGATAAATCCAAGATGGATATGTTTGGCGATTTGGATGGCTTCGACAAGTCATTTAGAGAGTGGGCCAAGGTGTCGGCCGATTGGGAACCTAAAAAGGAGGTTGAGTAATGAAAGATATCGAATTATTTAATAATCATTTCCAGAATTATAAAGTTTACGGGATTCCCAAAGCACAATTAATCATTGCAGATGTGCCCTACAATCTTGGAAACAACGCCTACGCCTCCAATCCTTCCTGGTATGTCGATGGCGATAACAAGAATGGCGAAAGCGATCTGGCTGGCAAAGAGTTCTTTGACACAGATAAGGACTTCAGACCTGCAGAGTTTATGCACTTCTGTAGCCAAATGTTGATGAAAGAACCGAAGGAGAAGGGTAAGGCTCCCTGTATGATTATCTTCTGTGAATTTGAAGATCAGTTCAGATACATTGAACTCGGGAAACGTTACGGGCTGAATAATTACATAAACCTTGTGTTTAGAAAAGACTTCTCCGCACAAGTCTTAAAGGCAAACATGAAGATTGTCGGTAACTGTGAGTATGGTTTGCTTTTATATAGAGACAAACTTCCTAAGTTCAACAATGACGGACGGATGATATTCAATTGCTTCGACTGGGTGCGGGACGGTGAGACTCCCAAGGTGCACCCAACGCAAAAGCCGGTGCCGTTACTTCGTAGATTGATAGAAATATTCACCGACAAGGGTGATGTAGTCATAGATCCGTGTGCCGGTAGTGGTTCTACTTTATTGGCTGCCGCCCAATTGGGACGAAAAGCTTACGGGTTCGAGATTAAGAAGCAGTTCTTTGCTGATGCTAATAAATTGATATTATCACGTATTCAGCAATCGCTATTTGTATAACTCTCTTAATATCAAAAAATGAATATAAAACTCAGGATTTAAACAATACTGGTAACGATAGAGCAATTATGAAAGACAATTCATTTCAAGCCGCCATCAAGTCTTATCTTGATGAGCGTGCCAAGGCGGACGAACTCTTTGCCAAGGCTTATAACAAAGAAAACAAGAGTATTGATGAATGCTGCAGCTATATCTTGGGAGAAGCGAAAAAGCGGGGCAACGCGGTTGCCATCTTTGATGCAGAGGTATTCGGCATGGCGGTTCACTATTACGATGAGGATAATATCAAAGTAGAGAAGATACCCGCAAATACCGGATCCTCAGTCAGCGGGTTGTCTGCCTCTACGGTACTTACCGAGGAGGATAAGGAGAAAGCCCGTGAAGCGGCATTAAGACGCTTGGAAGAGGAACAGTATGCCTTGCTCAAGAAAAAGCCTACACGGGCAAAGAAAGAGATAATAGAAGTTCAACAGATGTCATTATTCTAAATTATGAAACCAAGGACCAAGTTACAAGTTCAGGTATTGGAGCAAAGCAGGTGTCTTCCTGATATTGATAGCTATATGCTTGCATGGGCTAAAACGGACTGCTTGGAACATAAAGGCTTTGCGACTAAATCACGGGTTGTTTGCATGAACTGCGGCCAGAGGTTCTCCCCGGATATTGTCAGGCGTAAATTGGCTGTATGCCCTCACTGTGGGGCAAAGTTGAAAGTAGAGCAATCAAGATGCACTACAGACAAACAGAGCAGGTATGTTGCGATCGCTGAAATTCATGGGGAGTTTCAGGTAATTCGGAATTTTGAGATTCGGGCGTACTATAAAGCCGGTGCGGTTCCAAAATACTTTATTAATGAGGTACTCCAACACTGGATACGGCAAGATGGAAAGAATACGGTTGTCGCATTGAATCACACTGTGAATTGGTATTGTGATTCCTGGGGCGGAGATATGGAGATACGTGTTGAACATAGACGTGGTTACTATTCTTCCGGTGTCAGGTATGATATTTATCCTTCCAGGCTGCATCCTGATTCTGAGTTCCGTCCGGATATAGGACGCTACGGTATAGACCACAGATTGCAAGGGCTTACGCCACTGGAAGCTATTAACATGATTCCTGATAACCCGAAAATGGAAACATTGCTAAAGGCAAGGAGGTACGAACTATTAGGGTATGCTTCAAATGAAAAATATAAGATTGAGCGTTATTGGCCGTCCATAAAGATATGCCTAAGAAACAAATACAGGATAAAGGATGTGAAAATATGGTTTGATTATCTTGATTTGCTTCGGTACTTCCACAAAGACCTGCATAATGCACACTATGTTTGTCCGGATAATCTTAAGAAAGAACACGATAAGTTGGTCATTAAGAAACGGCAACTTCAGGAAAAAGAAGAAGCTGAACGTAAACGAAAGAGGGCAATTGAAGACGAAGCTAAATTCAAAGTCCTCAAAGCTAAGTTTTTTGGGTTGCGATTTACTGACGGGTTTATTGAAGTGAGGGTACTTGAAAGTGTTCGGGAAGTCATGGAGGAAGGAGATGCACTTCATCACTGCGTATTTACGAATAATTATTACCTGAAGCCTGAATCCCTTATTCTCTCCGCCCGCATTGGTGACAAGCGTATCGAGACAATTGAGGTTGACTTGAAAACCTTAAATGTCGTACAGTCCCGAGGAGCCTGTAACCAGAACACTGAATACCATGACCGGATCATAGGGCTTGTGGAAAAGAACACAAGGTTGATCAAACAAAAACTTGCATCATGAAAGGAGTCCTGCTTAAATGCAGGAAACATGTTAAACAATAACCAATGCCGGTACTAAAGGATGCCGTCGGGAGTGTGCCCCGGTTAAGTTTTATATTTTGCAAACCACTCCCCGGGGACTTCTCCCCGGGATTCGGATTCCCCCGGAGTGGGAGGCTTAAAACGCTCAGCTTATGAATATCCCCCAAACCATCCCGCGTATTGATTGCAAGGCATTCGCCAAATGCGGAAAGAAGTCTTTATCCCATTGCAGGCGGTATAAACTTACGGACGAAGAGTGTATAAATTGCCGGTTGGTCCATCGACGGGAAAGAAACAATTACCGTACTTCCCCCGACGGTCGTTTAATGAAACGGTGTTCCATCTGTGGCGAGTGGTACTATCTTCACCGGTTCTACCCCAGAACTTTAAATCGGGGAGAGAAGGTCTATTCCACCTTCAGTTCTGAATGCAGAAGGTGCAAGTCCTTGAAAGTATCAACCTATCAAAAAGCAAGGCGATGAATAAGAATAAGGGGAAAGAAGAGGAAATCAGGCAAAAGGTAAAGTGTAATTGTCGGCAATGCAAGCGCGCCGGCCCGGTTGAGGATTTCATGGTATATTGCCCGATACATGACTGCGCCCGATCAACCGGCCTTAGAATGTGTGAGTATTTTATAGAGAAGAAGAGATGTTCGACAAGATAACCATAAAGGCAACGATTGACACGGCGGATATTGAGACGATCGTTTTACGAAACTATTTGGAGGAGTGCACGGAAGGTGATGAAGTCTATTACAAGTCTACCGCTTACGCCAACTTTGACGGTTGTTTCATCGAGATTCGCGGTAACAGGTTACGGTGTACGTGTTCCATTTGCAAGCTCTATTCCAAGGGAAAGACCGGGAAACTGGATAACAGCCGCCCGATAACCTTCGCGATAGCCGTAAGGACAATCAAAGAGCTGCTGTTGAGGCTATGTGTCCGGATTGAGAATGCCGTGGTAACGTATTACGAGATAGGTATCACAATGAAGATGTCCCTTCCTGCTGATTCTTACATTAAACAGATGTATGAAGTCTCAGGAAAGCTCCTTTGGAACGATGCCAACTATTCGGCGTTCAAGCAACAGACCACGGAGAAGAGTAAGTATTTCCGGAAGATCCTGAAGGTCTATGATAAGACCTTTGAGGCCGGGGAGAAAGGACGGAATGTCGGGGCTAACATTCTTCGTATCGAAACGATATACAAACATCAGTCTGTTTCGCTGATGGAGCTAACGGACAACCTCTTCTTGTCGAGGATCGGCCGTATATTCTATAAGGACTGGTCAGAAATATGCTTTACCAGAGAGTTGTCTGCGGCCAAGGGCGTAAAGGTGTCCCAGCTTGAAAGGGCCAGGGAGATATACCGGATAGGAGTTACCCGGTACAAGGAGCGTTACAAGAAGCTTTATCTTTCGGGTAAGCTGACTAAAAAGCAATGGGAGACTATACGCAATTTTGCCCGTAGCTGGCCGGAAGAGCGTGAGAAGTACGTGGAGGAAATAGGTGACATGGAGCGTGAATTTAAGGACAAACTTTTATCAGGCTACCAGACAGGGATATTTACGCCCATTTGCAGAAAAATATAACATATTGAAAATCAGAATTTTATCTGCAAATATAAAAAGCACCTTATGGTGCGCAATTAAAATATTGAAAATGAAATCATTACGCTTTTAAAGTCTAAAATTTAACACTTTTCGGCAACTTGTCCTATACAGCCCGCAGGGTTGTCGGGAACCGACTTATAAGGGCTGATAAATTATAATTTAAAAACTGAATATATGAAATGTGAAGCAGAAGGCAGAATTTTGGTGGAGCTGCCATCCACCAGTGGAGTTACCAAGGATGGTAAAGATTGGGAGAAGAGAGAGTACATCATGGAAACCAGCGAGCGTTATCACAGTAAGATGCGCTTTTCCGTTTGCAGTTTCGATGGTCCTGTTGAGAACCCTCCCAAGGTAGGAGACAAGATCAGAGTTAACTTTACCGTTGAGGCCCGCGAATATAAAGGGAACTGGTACAATGAAGTAAGAGTGCATCGGACGGAGAATATTAACCAATAACATAAAAAGATATGAAGAAAAAGAAAGAAATAATGATTGAGTTGGTATACGATATTCCGGCTCTGATAAGAATACAGGAACTTTCCTTGATTGAAATAAAGAAGAAAATTCGTGATCAACAGGTTATAGATTTTCAAGAAAACATTCTAAGAGTTCTAAAGGCTGTAAACGAGATCGATTTTATTAATATGGACAGTAACTAATAGCTATAATTGATATGAATATGAAACAGACGGTTCAAGAAAGAGCAAAAGAAATGTGTGAAGCGTGGGGAATGGAAGATAACCACGGTTACAGCGTTAAAGATACCTTTCAAGTAGGGTTTGTGCAAGGCGCAAATTGGCAGGCAGAGCAATCTCCGTGGATAAAGGCTAAAGACCGGCTTCCATTTGTGGACGAGGATGATATATCAGAGCAGAGCGAACCAGTGTTAGTCATAGCTTCCGCCAAAGGACATTATGAACCCGAAATATTGGTTTACAACAAACATTACCATGTGTGGGACACAGCAGATGCGGATAATTACTGTTGTGATGTATCCGATAATGACTTATGGATGTATATCCCAAAGTTTAATTAGTGACAATACAGCAATGGAAACAACGATAGATAGTAATGGTCTGGGTGGATTTCAAACCAGGCAGGATCGGATACTGTGTATTCGTAGTCAAATTAATCGCAGCAGTGAAGAGTTAGACCGGATCAATGAAAAGCTGGGAGCTAAAGACACTCCCTTGGAAGAGTGGCTGCGTCTTTCGGATATCCGTAATAACCTGACGGTTTCTATACACCGGAAGGAGGAAGAGTTGTCACGGCTGACGGATAGCCGCCGGCTTGATCAGCCTAAGCGGGCGAATTATAGTTATTAAAAATTATTCGGAATGGGAAAGAAAATAGTAAATCAAAAGTCCGTACTTATACAAACCAAAATCTCACCGGCTATAGATAGCCGGTTGGATAGAATTTGCAAAGAATATGGCTTTTCAAGTAAATACGAATTATTGCAAAATTTAGTTTCTGCTTTTCTCAAATATGCGGACCCTGAATCAGGAGAACAGGACATAAGCGAGTCTGACAGATTCTCTTTGGAATTGGCTAAAATATTCACCGAGCTTCAGAATAAAGGTCTTCGGATAAACAGGGTGTCTTCCGGTGCGGACAAGTCATACATCCTTTCAGAGTCAATACAATTATACCAACGTCCGGGCAAGCATGGGATTGTTGGCGTAAAGTATACATTCGGAAAGGATGGTGAGCTTGTCCGTACGGAAAACAGCAGCAAGATTCTAAAGTCTGTCATTGGCCGGTTGTTTCCTCAAATGCACCGGCGTTTGTCGTCCTTATGCCTGAGTCTTGGCGGTGTGGCGCTTGATGACGCGATCTCTTATCTGATGGAGGTAGTCGATCACAGGTTATTGCCGGATCATATAGAGAGAGAAATAAAGGAAGAGTTTAACGGGCAGTCCGTGGCGGAGAAGCATGTGGATATGACAGGCGACAAGCCTAAACGGAGGCGGGATAACAGTATAAGTATATGAAAAAGAGGGCTACATATAGCAGATTGATGCAATCGACGAATTGGCAAAAGATACGGCGTTCGGTGCTGAGGGAAACTCCCCTGTGTGCGGATTGCTTAGAGAACGGTATAAATACATCGGCTACAGAGATTCATCATATCAGGCCTGTGGAGACAGCTGTCGGTGATTCGGAGATGGAATCGCTTTGCTTTGACAGAACCAACCTGGTTGCCTTGTGCCACGATTGCCATGTTGAAAGACACAGGCTTCTCAAAAGCCATTCCAAGGAAAGTGTAAAAGCCAATGCCCGCAGGGCTACCGAGGCTTTTAACCGCAGGTTCTTCGAAGAGTAGGGGGGGATATTTTTTTTATCACCCCCTCAATTACTCAAATCCACTCACACCATTCATCGACAAAAAGTGGAATTTTGAATCCAGGCCGTGGGGGCATCGGGTTTACCTTAAAACACCGGAATTTGCGCAAAATGGGTATACTTAAAAACTTTAACATTTCAACATGACTAAAAAGGGCGATAAGATTGAAAATATAAAGACCGTCATACGCCGGCATTTGCAAAAGGCCGATGTATACGCACCGGAATTGTCGTATCAAATAGAGCTGGCCGCTTCGGATATTTTGTTATACCGGAAGCTGAGGGAGAAGGCGCTATCGGAAGATACGCCTATCACGGTCACGGAATATTCGAGGGAAGGCAAGCCGAGGGAAAAGATCAATCCGGTTTTTGCCGCGATGAAAGAGCAGGCGGATGTAGTGCGCAGAGACCTCCGTTCCCTGTATATGAACCGGGAGTTGAAGCGTAATGAAAAAGCGAAGGAGAACGAATCGGATCCTTTGGAGGAAATGATGAAAAAGCTGAATGAAATAGATAAAGAAGATATCGGTACCGGGCAATGACAAAGGACGAAGAGGAAGAGGCAAGAAAAATCAAGCTGAAGCATTATCAGGAGGTATGCAGCATAAACTTGGATAATTACCGACTGCATGAGACCGACCATCGTCTCAGGCTTTATATCGAGGATATCATATCTGATGTTGAGGCTCACAACCTGTATGAAATACTGGCTGTGCGTCGCTTTTTTATGCTCCGTGATAAGTACGTTTGGCGTCCGAATAAGGTAAAGAAGTTCATTGTATTCTATGAATCCTTGAAATTCTCCGGCATGAAAGGCCGGCAGTGTTACAAGCTGACTCCGGTACAGGTTTTTCAGTTCGCCTCGATCTTAGGGTTTTATCAATGGGAGGAAGAAGGCGGGAAAACGGTTCTTCGCCGTTTGGTCCGCCGTGCTATCCTGTTTGTTCCCCGTAAGTTTTCGAAAACCACCAGCTCCTCTTCTTTGGCCGTGAGTGAATTGTTGTTCGGGGATGCCAATGCCCAGGCGTATACGGCTGCTAACGGCTACAAGCAGGCCCAAGTTTGTTTTAAGGAGATATCTAAGATCGTCAAGCAGTTGGATCCCAAACGCAGGACGTTTAAAAAGACACGCGAGCATATTGAGTGGCGTGAGAACAAGTTCGGCAAAGAATCCTTTGTCGAGTGTCTCTCCGGTGGGGCTGATACAAAAGATGGCCTTAACGCCTCCCTGATTATTTTCGATGAATATGCTGCAGCTAAGTATGTCAAGGATCATTCCGAGGGTGCGGAATTGCTTCAGGTCTTAGAGTCTTCTTCCGGGGCAAGGGATGAATATCTGACGGTTATTATAACCACAGCATCAAGAGTCGTTGACGGGCCGTTTGTTTTAGAGTTGGATATTGCCAAGAAGGTCCTTTCGGGGGCTTATGATGATGATACGTTGTTTGCCTCGATATTCATGCCGGACGAATGGGAGACGGATGGTGACGCTTTGGGCGATCCTAATATCTGGAAGAAATGCAATCCGCATATTGGCATAACTGTTAAAGAGTCGTTCTACAGAACCATGTATAGGCAGGCTATGCGCGATCCCGAGAAGATGTTGGAGTTCAAAACGAAACTGCTGAATATATTTGTTTCCGCCGGGACGAAGGTATGGATCAGCCAAAACCTGGCGCGGTCATTGGCGGATCCGGGATTCGATATCGACAGTTTGTCCGGGCGGCCTCCTACTATGGTATCACTTGACCTTTCCGTCAGCGATGACCTTTCGGCCGTGAATTACATGTATTACTCGAAAGTCCTCAAAAAGTTCTATTCGTGGACTGATTACTACATCCCGGAAAAGACCCTGGAAGAACATCCCAATGCGGAGTTATATAAATATTGGATATCCAAGGGCTATCTTAAGGTTTGTCCGGGGGCGGTGATTGATGACTCTATGATCGTAACGGATATATTGAACCGAAATAAAAAGTTATGGATATTGCAGATAGGCTATGACTCTTATAAGAGCCAGGAGATAGTTAATTCTCTGGGTGCCGCTTTTGCATGTATTGGTCGGAACCCGGAGAAAGTACTTAAAGCCGTCCCGCAAACGTTTGGCGCGTTCACCTCACCCGTTGAGACGTTTGAGATGGCGGCAAAGAAGAAGCCGGCGGGCATTGTGCTGGCCGATAATCCGATAACGTTCTGGATGTTCGGTAACGCTTATCTCGAAGAGGACCGCATGGAGAATAAGAAACCGGTAAAGAGAAAAGCGAACTCCAAAATAGACGGGGTCATTGTCAACCTGATGTCCATGTGGCTTTTTAATAATTACGTTTGGTAAAACGGGTAACCTAAAACAGTGTATCGGCCGGATAAGTAGAATCAATATTTATCCAAATGAAATTAGGCAGATATCAACTTACATTTTCAAGGGAAGAACCGAAAGCGGCTAAATCAGAAAAAGGTGCCCGTTATACGGATCGGGCGCAACATGTCCATACGCCATCCGACGCTATGAAAATAGCCGCCGTATACCGTGCGGTCTCCCTGATTTCCGATTCTGTCGCCACGCTGCCGTTAATCTACAAGCGTCGTGACAGGTCCGGAAATTATTTCAAGCCCTACGATACCGGGCCGGGAGCTGTTCTCTATAATTTGCTTACAGTCCGTCCCAATCGCCGGCAGACTTCATTTATACTTTTTAAGAATCTGGTTTCACAGGTGCTGTTGCTTGGTAACGCCTATGCCTATTTGCGTAGGGATTCCTACGGACAGCCTATGGAATTGCTATTGCTTACGCCCTACAGTTGCTCTTATGACCCGTGGAGTGATACATACTATGTTGAGGACTCTATAAACAGTGTCCGGGGTATCTTTCCCGGTGATGAAATATTGCATTTTAAGAATATAAGCCTTGACGGTGGATATACGGGAGTATCTACTATCAGCTTTGCCGCGCAAACCCTGGGTATTGCCGCCACTGCCGCCGCGGAAACCCAGACCCGCTTTGCTACCGGAGGTAAATTCAAGGCCATTCTTCACAATGATTATAGTATGAAGGGATGGGGTGAGTATCAGGATGACCAGATGAAGAGCAATGCCGAACAGATACAGGAGGCTATTGATAGCGGGCAGGATATCATACCGGTAAGGGGTGACGGAAAACTGGATCAGATCTCAATGTCCTCCGTGGATATGCAGTTCCTGGAAAACATCAAGCTCACCATTACCGAAATAGCCCGATTTTTCAATGTTCCCAAAAGCAAGCTCTTTGATGATTCCAATGCTAATTACAAGAGTGCGGAGATAGCCACGGTAGGATTTTATGCGGATTGCCTGAGCCCTATCCTTACCATGATAGAGAGTGAGTTTAAAGCCAAGTTGATACCTTGGAAGGCTTATTCGGACTATAAATTCAAATATGACTTGTCAAAGTTGTATACGACGGATCTCACCACCAAAGGCGTATATCAGACCAAGCAGATAGCGAACGGACTACAGACGGTCAATGATTTGCGGCGTTCGGAAGATTGCCCGCCTGTCGAGGGTGGGGATCAGGTCTTCATAACGTGCAATGTCGCCCCCATCAACGGACCGAAAATCACCGGAAAACCAGATGACGTAGAGACTCCGCTCGAGAAAGACAATCAACCGGGTAAACCATAACACGCTTATTCAAGGAATTATATATGGCAGAAAAAGAACAGAAAAAAAGAGAAAGCAGGTTTTTCACCGGGCAGGGACAGCCCCGGCTGCGTGAAATCGGAGGCGCAGCGGAAAGCAGCCGTATTATCGAAGGGTATGCGATTGTTTTCGGTGTGCAGAGCCGTTTGTTGGCTGACTGGGGAGATGTTTACCGGGAAATTATTGAACCGGGAGCGGTAACGCAGGAGGATTTGGATAGATTCGATATCAAAATGACTATCTGGCATAACCGTGAGCGGCTTCTGGCCAGAAGCAACAGAGGGCGGGGAACGTTAAAATTGACAGTCGATGAAATAGGTGTCTACTATTCTTTTGAGGCTCCTGACACACCGGATGGTGCTACGGCATTGGAGTTGGTAAAAAGGGGGGATTTGACAGGATCAAGTTTCATTTTCTGGTCGGATGAAACCACATCCGTATCCTATACGAAAGATGCCGAAGGAATGACGATACGTCATGTAAACCGGATCGATGAAATCTTTGATATGACCATAGCAAGCGATCCGGCTTATGCGCAAACCAGTGTAACGGCTCGGGAGATGGACGAAGCCGTACGCCGTACGGATGACGGTAATAGTGCCGGAAAGGGAAACGAAGGAGATAAACGTGAAATAACCAACATCCGGATGACCTGCAAACGAGAATTTTATTATTAACTATTAATATTTAGAGAAATGAAAGAAAAGAAAATGACAGTTCGTGAAATGATCGAAGCCCGTTTTAGCAATTGCACTCGCATGAATGAAATTGCCGATACTGCTGAGGCCCGTGAAGGCAAAGAGCTAACAGATGCGGAGAAAGCGGAAGTTCAGAAATTAGAGCGTGAAAACCGCATTTATGATCTTCAAATCGCCGGTTCGGGAGTTGCGCCCGTCGCTTCTCCGGTAAGTCGTGAGGCAGGTTTCCAGAATTGGATACGTGAGCGTGCCAAAGAACGTGATATGCAGGGATACGCGTTGAAGCGTGAAGCTATTATGGTATCTACCAATGCCGCACCGATGATTCCATTGGCGATTAACGATATTGTAAAGCCGTTGGAAGAGGGGTTGATCCTTGGTAAAGTGGGTTTGAAAGTACAAACTGGATTGTCAGGTAATTATGTATGGCCTACCGTAGCAGCCATTGAGGGTGAATGGGCCGGAGAAAGTGCAGCGCTGACAGATAAGACTATTGCGATTGATAAGATCGTTCCGTCCCCGTATCGATTGGGGGCTACTGTCTCTGTGACCAGTCAATTGATTAACCAAACGGACGGAGTCGCATATGCGGTTGTAAAAGAGCAAATTCCGATGGCCATAACCCGGACACTCAACAAAACGATGTTTAGCCCGGTGACCGTTAATTCGGATAAAGTTAACGGTCCGTTTGTCGCTTGTAAGAAAGCTGCAGCGAAGGCTATCGGAGCGCTAACTACCACCGCTTTGAGAAAAGAGGCTTTACATATCACGTTTGCCGGTGAACTTCCTACATATAAGGAGTTGCTTGCCATGAAAGGTATCATTCTGGCTAAGGGTATCATTTCCGATGGTACATTCTGTTACGTGATGGATGAATACACAAAATCCATGCTTGAATCGACTCCCCGTGATGCCGGTTCCGGTCTGATGATCATCGAGAATGATAAAATCGCCGGTGTTCCTGTTTTCTGTACAAATTACATCAACAACGATGGGGGCATTCATGTAGGATTGGGTGTTTGGTCATACCAAGCGCTCGGCCAGTTTGGCGAGCAGCGCTTTATTGTGGATCCTTACACCAAGGCTTCAAAGGATACAACGGTATTGACCCTTAACGGTGATTGGAGCATGACAACCCTTCGTAAGGAGGCTTTCTTGCTGGGTGACTGTACGGCTGCCGGAGTTGGAGGATAAACGTATATCAATAACTGGGAAGGGCGGATATTTTGGGAGTGCCGCCCTATACCTCGAAAAAGATCTGTTATGACTGTAGATAAACTTCGCATCGTATCGCTTGATGCTCTAAAAAGACAAATGAAGATTGATTTTGAAGAGGATGATGATCTTATTGTAATGTACGGGGTAGCCTCGGAAGATGCTATCATCAACACTACCCGCAGGAGTTACGAAGAGTTGGTCATGGAAAACCAAAAAAGGAAATCGGATAAAAATGCCGGGTTTCCGGCAATGTTGTATATCGCTATCCTGATGATGGCTGCGCAACTTTACAAGAACCGTGAACCGATTAGTGGTCTTTCTCAGGCTATTGTCCCTTATACGCTTGATTATATGTTGAAACCCTGGATAAAATTAGAGCCATGATAGAGAGTGGTACTTTAAATGACCGGATCAGGTTTTTATCTCCTGTCACCATCCGCAACAAATACGGCGAACAGCTTACCTCATGGGAGCCATCGTACACGTGTTGGGCGAAGGTTACATATAACAAAGGTGTGAGGGCTATAACGGCGGGTGAAGTTTGGTTGCCCAATACGGTATCGATCCTGGTGCGATATACGAATAAGATCCATGACCGGCAGCGTATCACGTGGAATGATAGCACTTATCGTATTGAGAGCTTCAACGCTTCTAAGAAGGATGGATCGGCTACGATTATAGCCACAAAGATTGACGAGGGAACAGAGAAAGGAGGTTAGAAAATGGGATATTACAAAAACAATCCGGGGGCCCAAAGAGGGCATAAGGTTGTGGATATAGATGTCAGCCAGGTTGTGAAGCTGTTAAACGAGATTGATATTGAAAATGCCATCCCCAAAGCTGAAAGAAAAAAGATTTTGCGAAATGCGATGAAGATCACGCAAAAGGCAGTAAAAGAAGGTTATAAGAGTTCAGTTCATAGTGATCCCCGAAAAGCTGTTCAAGGAGTCAAAATATCAGTTTATCGTGAGGGGATGGGGGCTACTGTCAGTCTTAATAACCCTAAATCCGGCCGGAGCGGTAAGGTTATAAGGGCTTCGATTACCAGGACAGGCGGCGCCAGTGGCATATTAAGGCATAGAAAAAGATCTGAGCGCACGGAGCAGGTAGACGGATATTGGGGCAAGGACCGGGCAATGATCCTCCGGTTTATAAATAAAGGGACTATTGAAAGGGTTGCGTTCAAAAGAACAAGATCCAAGTCCGGACGTACGGCCAATAGAGGGGTTATTTCCGCCAGAGGATTCTTTAGACGTTCGGTGGACGGGGCGAAGGTTGCCACGGAGCAATATTTGGCCGGTCAACTCAATGCGAGAATAGCTTCTTGCGCCAGGAGTGCGGGAGCCGAAGTAAAGAAATAGATATATTTATAGAGATGAGTTTATTAATAGGAGAACATATAAGCAGTGTGCTTGGCTTAAGTGCCGTTGTCGCGTCGAAGTTCGGAGAGCGGATATTCCCTATCGTTATTCCTGAAGGTATTTCCCAATACCCTTATATCGTATATGGCGGTTTGTCTATTCAGCCTGACTACACAAAGGACGGTGCGGGACAGGACAACACGCAGGTTCAGGTAACGGTTGTAGGCAAAGGGGCGAGTGAAACGATCGAGATGGCAAACGAGATCCGTTATGAACTGGAAGGCGTACGGGCGGGATATGCCAAATTTACGGTAAATGACTGTACGGTGTCATCTATAGATGTGGAGTACCTTCAGGAAATAGATGCGTATGCGGTAAATATAGTGTTTAATTTTAAAACGAATGACAAATGAGTAAAGTGAAATCAGTATTAGGAAAAGATTTAATGCTATTTGTCGGCGGGAAGGCGCTGGCGTTAGCGACATCCTGTAAACTGTCAATTTCGGCAGAGACAATCGACACACAAAGCAAGGATTCCGGTATTTGGGCCGAAAAGGACATTAAGCAATTGTCATGGAACGGTTCAAGTGAAAACCTGTTCAGTGCGGATGATAAGGTAAGTGGTTATGATACCTTGTTGGACTTGATGTTAAACCGCCAGCCGGTTGAGGCGAAATTTGGTATTCCGGCAAATGCAAATGCGGATGGAGTACCGGCGGCAGGTTGGACCCTTCCGGCCGCATCCTATTCCGGTAATGTTTTGATTACAAATCTGGAATTAAATGCGCCTGACGGAGATAAGGCGACTTTCTCTGCCACATTCGAAGGTACGGGAAAACTTACCCCCAGAGTGTCCGGAGATGGAGGTATAGTAGATGATCCGACCGCGTAAACGATGGAAAGGGCGGGAATCCCGCCTTTTCTTTTTCTAACTCAAAAAACTTATCATAATGAAAACGATCACTATCAAAAAACAGGAGTATGTCTTAAAGTATACATTGCGTGCCTTCTTTATCTTCGAAAACCTTACCGGTAGGCAGTTTTCGTTCGGCCGGACGTTGGACGAATATCTACTGTTTTACTCTATTCTTCTGGCAAATAACAAAGATACATTCTTGATGCCTTTTGATGAATTTATAGAGGCGTGTGAGTCTGATCCGGCTCTGTTTCTCTCTTTCAAAGAGTTCTTCGTAAAAGAGATTGAACTACTTGAACAGGCAGCAGATAGCACAAAAAAAAAGACGACTCCGAAGAAGCGTGCAGTATCCGGGAACTCTACGCCCGCGTTGTAGGTGAGGGCGGTATTGCGCCTGATTATTTCCTCGATCGGATGACGCTCGCAGAAGTTCGCTACTTCTTAGAGGGATTAGGCAGGCGTAACCGGGAAAGCTGGGAGCAGACCAGAATCATTGCGTATGTCATCGCTCAGGCAAACAGTACAAAGGATTTGGAGCCGTCGGATATACTTTGTTTCCCATGGGAGGATGAAAAGGAAAAGAAAGGGCAAACTACGGTTACAGATGCAGAGATGGAGAGGTTAAGGGAAAAAGCAAAACTAATTGAAAAAGGGATAAATCATGGCTGATATAATTACAAGATTGATACTTAAATCGGATGCTTTCGATGCAAACCTAAAGCGGGCGAAGGGTTCGGTTAACAGCTATCAGAATGATATTTTAAGTGTGGCAAAAACAGCTGGGGCGGGTATAATGAAGTTTGCCGGGACAATTGGCGTTGCGGTGGGGGCTTATGAAGGATTCAATAAATTAATGAATAGCAGCCAAACACTAAGCGATGAATACAATAGAACGATTGAAGGTCTAAAGGGGGCTGTAGACAACTTTTTCTATTCGATTGGCTCGGGGGACTGGACACCGTTTTTTAATGGATTGGATGAAACGATACGGAAGGCTCGTGAAGCTTACAATGCGATGGATCAGCTTGGAAATACAAAAATGTCGTACGGCTATTTTAATATGAAAAATCAGGCGGAGTTTCAAAAGCAAATAACAATACTAAAAGATAAAGATTCAACAGGAGCTAAAAAAGAGGAAGCCCAAAAGCGACTGGATGCTGTTTTAAAGGATCAACGGGAAATTGTAGGTCAACTTGGCAGGCGATCTACGGAAGCGGTGCAGGCGCTTGTTGCTGCATCCACCGGAATAAGTGCGGCCGATGTGTCAATGGTGAGTGTAGACCGGGTTACCCGTTTCGACGTTAGCGCCATGGGGGACGCTGAAAAGAAACAAGCGGAGAAAGAGTATCAATATTTTAAAAATGCGGAAGCTACACTACGTAAGAAATATACAAAGGTGGAGACTGTAATGACTGGGGCAGGCATGAATAGAAGCTGGTCAACGGTAAAGACGCTTGATTATGAATCGTATAATAAGGCCATGGCTCCCATGATAGCAAAATATCAAGATGCTATAGTATATAATGGTATGCTTGTTAAAGGGAGCGATGAATGGTTAAATAAATTATATGGCATAAGATCAGAAGCTTTTGCAGCCGAACAAGCCTACGAGTCAATGACAAAAACCGCAAATAGAGCATCGCAGGCAGGCGGGAAAGATTCAAAAGAAGACAAAGACGAAAAACCCTTAAAGGATACACTTGCATGGTATGATGCTGAGATATCCCGCCTTAATAAAAAACTGTCTAAAGAAACAACGATGCAGGCTCGTGCAACTGTTCAAGCTGCAATTAACGAACTCGAGAAGAAAAAGGTTAATATTAAAATGTTGGTTGAGCAGGAGGCGTTTAAAATCAAGCATGGCGAAATGAAAGATGGTGAATTGTTATTGCCAGCCTCTAAAGCTCCGGATATAGCTAAGATTTATTCTGATTCCGGTACGGAGTTTGCCAAGTTGGAAAGCACGTATAGTGAAATGATTGCAGAAAGACAAAGTGCACTATCCAAAGCAATAGATATCGAGCAGCAAACATTCATTCAATCTCAGATCGACAAGCTAAAAAATACATTGAAAGAGCTTCGTTCCATGCAGAAAGAATCAGATGTGACAGGTGATATATATTCTGCCTATCAAAATAATGCAGGCAGCAAAAAGCAGAGTTCTTTTGATTTAAGGGAAGAGATTGGAAACATGAAACTGCCTAAATTTGAATCACCTATTAAAAAGAAGGATGTTGATTTAAATCAGCAGTATGCTGACTCTTTAGGAGATGTAAGTAATGTAATGGGCAGCTTATCCGGCCTGTTTGATAGCAATACTGCATCTGTTTTACAGTGGGGCAGCAGCCTAATAGGAACTATAGCACAAGCTATCCCAAAAATCTTAGAAATGTCTACGGCTAACGAAATAGAGGCCACTTCCGCTACAAAAAGCGCATCCGCAAATACTTTGGCGGCTGGTTCAGAGGCACTAAAAGCACATGCAGGTATTCCATTCGTCGGTATTGCAATGGGGGTTGCTGGGGTTGCAGCGATAATTGCCGCAATGGCAAGTATTCCCAAATTTGCAAACGGCGGTATCGTTCCTGGAATTTCGTTTGCAGGTGATAAAGTTCCTGCAATGCTAAATAGTGGCGAAATGATCTTGAACGGCTCGCAACAAGCGAACCTATTTAAAATGCTCAATTCAAAGTTATATGTAGGGTTGAATGTTGAGCGATCGAATATCACGCCATCAGTAGGGCATCTGGCCGGATTGATCTCACCGTCTGAAAATAAAGTTCAGGTAGAGTTCGGGAAAGCCAGGGTAATCGGGACAGATATTTTTCTCTCTATAAATAACACATTGAAAAAACAAGGGAAGAAGCCATTATGAGTTACGGAACGATATATACACTTCCTTTTCGGTCACGGAAAGAGGATGTTTGCTTGGTAGAGATTCAGAAAGAGGGGTATACCGGACGGGTTATCGAGTTGACGGGCAGTGGTGAAGCTCCCTTTTCCGTTGAGATTGCAGATGATGACTTTCTTTATACTCCTGTTCGTTTTTCAACGGCAGCCATAAGGGTGGTCGGAGGTGATCATTTGCAAAGCCTTTACTCTACCGGATACCGGCAATATCGGGTAATGTTCAAGCGTGCCGGGTCCGTGACGTGGTGTGGCTTTATCAAGCCGGAATTATATACGCAGGATTATAGCGGTACTATATTTGAATTGGAGATTGAGTGCATTAGTGCCATGTCCGTTTTAGAATATATTGAGTATAAGCAAAAAAGCGAAGAGGGGAAAGGATTCGTAACCCTTTGGGAATTATTAACCCGTTGCGTTTCTGAGTCCCGCGGTTCTTATTCATCTGTGTACCTCCCGCATGTTTATGCCGGGAGCGAATCGGATTATACAGCGTGGAGGAATGTTTTACAGGACATGACGATAAGTGAACAGAACTTCTTTGATGAAGATGATAAACCGATGAAATTAAAAGAGGTGCTTGAAGAGCTATGCAGGTTTCTTAACTGGACTTGTGTAGATTGGAAGGGTGACCTTTACTTCGTAGATGTAGATCATGCAGGTGATTACTATAAGTACACATTGGACTTTTCCACATATACAACTGTGAGGGGATTTACTATCAGTGTCCAGAAAGTAACCTTTAGCGGCGATAATCATACGCTCGATATTCTGGGTGGTTACAATAAAGTTACCGTAAAAACATCAAATTACAATATCGGTGATGTTTTCCCGGAAGAAGAGTTTAATAAATTAAAGCGGTTTGGTTTGGAATCAAAAATAGAAAAGAAAAATCACGTTACCCTAAAACGTTTCTATCTCCCGAATACCTACAAACTTTACCGCTATGAAAAAAACAATGATGTCCCATTGTCTGACAAGGATCTGAATAATTATGAAAATAATCCGAACGACGTTATCGGTGCTATGCTGATAAAGCGTTGTGAGTATAATATGGTCAACGGCGAGCCGGATATTACTAATTATAACTGGGAGAATCTTATACAGGTCCGGAGTTACAGAGAAAAAGGGTTTCAGATAAACGGAGCTCCGATACTGGAATTTGCGAATCCTCTTCCGGTGGCTCCATACGCTGACGGGGCGATATCTATCAGTTTGTCTGTACAGGTGACAATGAATACGGATTTAACTATAGGGTATGTAAAGCAATCCGGATGGCTTGATATGCGATGTTCTCTTTCAATCGGAGAAGATTATTTTGATGGGAGCGATTGGGTAAAAGATTCTTCCGCTTATTTTGATATAGAGTTTTTGCTAAAGGACTATACAGGGGACAGTTTTATAAGCAACGTAAATACAAAAAAACTATCTATGCCTTATGACGGTTTAGAGGGACGTGTGATACCGTTGCCCGAAGACAGGATATTAACGGGAGCAATTAAATTTTGTCTGTATGAATTAACGGAGAATTATAAACATACTAATACAGGGGGGAAAGATGAGATTCATAATACTGCTAATGATGGATATGGATATTATATAAAAGACTTAAAGATGAATTATAAATTGCGTGATGATCTGAGCGAACTGTCTGACAACTCGGATCGCACGTACGAGAATGTTATAAATGAGGATTATATTAACGAATTAGACGAAATCGAATTTAAGATATCCAGTTACAATAATGACGGTGCATGCTACAGTAAAGTAATGTTAGGAGATAATTACCTAACCGATAACCTCTATTCTTCTATTGAACAGAAATTAGTACGCCCGGAAGAGCATTTGATCCGGCGCATTATTAATCAATACGGGTATACTAAAACAAAGCTTACGCAGGTATTAATAGATGACGAAGTAATTACGCCTATCACAACTATGACCGATAAGTTTCAGCCAAACAAACGGTTTATGATCACGGGCGGTACAATTGACTTCGCGATGAATCAGTTTAATTGTAAGATGATTGAAAATGGTAGATATTAAAACTACATCCATACCCGCAAAGCCCCGGTCAAAGAACTATCCGGCCGGGACTGTTATCACCCGGACAACCGGTAGCATTACTGTTAACGGCGGAGGCGGTGGCGGTGCTTCGGTTGACATTGTAAAGGCTACCGATACAAAGTCGTTTACCGATAGCAATGTACTGTCTTCGCTCCGGACACTGTTAGAGATCCGTTCGCGTATCATTGCCGAATCGGATACAACCACGGAATTAACCGATGATAATACGCTTTCTTCAAAGCGCACTTTAAAGGAGATAGATGCAGCGATAGAAGTTGCATTAAAGAAAATCGAAGAACTTTATATCAGCAAGAAAAACGATGATACCGCATCCGGTGTCATTACGTTTTTGCGCGGAATTATAGCGCATGCGCTTTCTTTATTTAAGAAAGGCGCTAGTTTTGGAAACTTTACGCCTGGTATAAGTGGAGCTATCATTGACGAAAACGGTGACATTGAAGCGAGGGGGCTTGTTTTACGTGGTTTCTTATCCGTTCCTGAGCTCCGGTATAATAGAGCGATAGTATTAAAAGGCCGGCAGATAATCAGTCCTGGCGGAGGATGCGTCATCGAGCAATTCATTACGGTAGATGAAAATACATGGCTGGTTCTTCCCGTATTGGAAGAAGGAGAAGCGTTATCTTTTAAAGTAGATGACATCCTGTTAGCATACTGGCATGACAAAGACTCACAATCAGGTGCATTCAAGGGATTCAGAGAAATGAAGTTCCGTGTAACGGCATTTTCCGGAGAGAGAGGATTCTTGGTTGTGCCTAAACCCGGAAGTGGATCTGTTCCAGCTACGTCTATGACACTTGCTCAGACCGGGAACTTTACCGATGCCGAACGTCAGACCTATATAATGATAGACTCGACATTAGGTAACAACAGCATAACCTTTTTTGATGATGCAAATACGTGGGACGTAGAACCGGCGCAGGAAAAAAGCTGGATTGGGAAAAAGAAAAATCGTATCGTCGCCGGCATTGATTGCTCTAAATATTCCGCTGTATTTCAAAATGTCATCATGTCCGGTAAAATATTCCAGGTTGATGATATTACAGGGGAATCTATTCGGGTTCCGATTGAGAAAGGAGAATATGTTTCCGGACAAAGATACGCATATTATGACCGTGTCTCTTATAATCGTGCGATGTGGCTTTGTGTGAATGAAAACGGAACGACATCGGAGCCTTCGGACTCGAATCAGGACTGGTTAAAACAAGCCTATGCAGTTGATTCATCTTCATACTGGCTTACCGCCAATGCCACTCAGGTGGTCATACGGCCGAACAGTGTCGTACCAATATGGACTATTGTTAACTGCAAGAAACAGACGGGCGCCGGCCCTGTCGAGAACTGCGACTCTTTTTATCTTGCGACCAGAAGAGTAGATGCGGACGGTGCAAAGGTTACGGCCAGTGTTAACCCGACAAGTTCCACTATTGCAGCCCCATCAAAGACAACTACCGCTCTCTCTGTTCGCGCCTATGCTGTGAAATCGGATGCGGAGGCGTGGAATAATAACTATGTAGATGAAATAGCATTCGGGATAGTCAAAGACGGGAGCGATGGTAAAGACGGTAAGGACGGGAGAATCTACGAATATATCTATAGAAGGACCGAAACAGAGACAAGCCCCGCTACACCTGACGAACAATATTTAGCGTCCGGATGGACCGATGACCCGGTAGGGGTTGATTCTTCGTATGCGTATGAATGGGTGTCTCAGCGCATAAAGGATAACGGAATATGGGGAAATTTTTCCGTACCTTCTTTGTGGGCACGGTATTCTAAAGACGGAGAAAATGGGAAGCCGGGCACAGATGGCAAGCCCGGTACTGATGCCACGTCCTATTGGCTAACATCAAACGGAAGTAACTTTGCTTATTCATCAAGCGGCGTGTTTTCTCCTGGCAGCATCACTGTATATTGCAAGAAAAAGACAGGGACCAGTGATGCGATGACATGCAGTGATTTTTTTATCAGGGTGAAAAAATACAGAAATGGAACAATTAGTGATCATGACTATTCAGGCTCGAAGCGATCCAGCGTAGTAATTACTCCAAGCTCCTACGATAGTTCTTACGTAGTGAGGGCATATCAAAATTTGAGCGATAATAATAGCTGGACCGATAATTTTGTAGCTGAATCAATCATAGGTGTCGTAAAAGATGGTCAAGGCGGCGGTTCCAGTACACCCGGTCCTCCGGGTGAAGATGGTAAGCCGGGAACTGACTCCACCTCCTACTGGCTTACTTCTACGAGCACTACCGTTGTATTTAGAAGTACGGGAAGCGTTGTCCCTATGTTCATAACAGTGAGATGCAAGAAGCAGACGGGGGCCGGTCCTGTCGAGAACTGCAATTCCTTTTATCTCGCATATAGAAGAGTGGATAAAGACGGTACGAAAGTGACCGTGGGCAGCGCTCAGTCAAGCTCCACTCTAATGACGGTAACAGCGAGTACGACATCACTCGGAGTAAGGGCCTATGCCGTTAAATCGGATGCGGAGGCTTGGAATACCAACTATGTAGATGAAGTAAACATAGGTATCATAAAAGATGGGACCAATGGCGCAAATGGCGCAATGCCCCGTGTATGTGGAAGATATTCAAGCGGGGTGCCTTATGTTTGGGATGACAACTACAGGGATATTGTGTTTTATTCCTTTGGCGGCGTTAATTATATCTTTCAGGTTAAAGTCTATGGATCTTCCGTATCAACTCCGCCTGTGTCGGTAGACGGTGATGACAACTGGGAGCCCGCCAACCGATTTAGTTTCGTTGCTACAGATACGTTGCTTGCTGATGGTGCCAACATTGCGGACTTTATGTACAAGAATGGCGTAATGCGTTCTCAGGCAGAAGTAAACGGCATTCCCAATCTAATGTTGAACGGCAATACGGGGGAAGTAGATATAAGAATAGGTACATTTAGAGGAAAGGTAAACACGCCATTTACCTTGCTTGGAGATTCTGACGCTCAAAATGTTTCCGGTATGACTAATACATTCCTACTAAAAGATAATCTAAACATAGCTACGAGTTGCAAATACATGTGCACGAATGGAGCTACCATCGTACTACCTACAGACATAAAGTATAACGGTGCTAATGTAACTATACTGGATTTTACTTATCCCCCGTATAACTCCGATATAGCCTATACAACTGTACTTGTTGAAGGCGGGGATACGTTCGGGAATACATTACATACAGAGTCGCAAGATCAGTCTCAATGGTTTGAATCAGACTTAATCAACATTCGTGGGGGGATAAAGGAATTTATTGCCGTTCCCGCTTACAGTACCAGCGGGATTTTTACTAAAGTTAAATGGTTTTTAAAGAAATAATATGATTATGAAGTATTTGGTATTTATTGCGCTATTATGCGCTTCGTGTGAGGGGAGCTTTATGCAAGACTTTCCGACAAAAGGTAGTCACATTAGAACTTTCACAGACTCCGGTAATTCGGACTGTATTAACAACATAGTTCTAACTACTGATACTACCTATAAGGAGTTTGATTATACACTATCAATTAATAGAACACAATGACGATGATTGACTACATGAAAAATCTATTTGTAGGCTTGCTAACCGGATTAGCAGCCTACCTAAACCCGATCAGCGGAGATATTAAAAGCCTTGTTGCTCTTTTTTTCTTTAACTTCCTGTTTGGCCTGGCCGCCGGCCTACTGGCCAATAATGAAAGTTTCAGTTTAAAGAAGGCATTCCGGTGTATCATTGAAGCGATGGTCTTTTTTCTGCTTGTAGCCGCTATTTACTTTATCGGCGATCACAAAGGAAATCCGGACGGGGCCTTACAATGCGTATCGTTTATAACTTACTCAATATTCTACTTTTATGGCGTGAATATTCTACGCAATTTGAAACTAATGGCTACGTCCGGAACTGCATTCTATAAAGTTGTATCGTTCCTGTATTACGTCGTTAGCGTCGAGTTCATCAAGCACATACCGTTTTTAACTAATTATCAAAAGGAGGCGACAAAATGAAGTATTTTACAATCAAAGAACTTAGCCACAGCGATACGGCCGTAGCGCGTGGAATCGACAATTACCCAACGGCTGAAGCTATTCACAATTTAACGAAGCTGGTTGAGAATGTTCTCGACCCGCTTCGGGAAAAGTACGGTAAGCCCATCCGGGTAAGTTCCGGTTATCGAAGTGCTATTCTCAATCGGAGCGTTAACGGTGCGACATCCAGTCAACACCGGTTAGGCGAGGCGGCTGATATTACGGTAGGAAGTAAGGAAGAAAACCGGAAGCTATTTGAGATCATCCGGCTGGAATTGCCTTTTGATCAGCTGATAGATGAAAAGGACTTTTCGTGGGTTCACGTATCATTCCGTGAAGGTAGAAACAGAAAACAAGTGTTGAAGCTATGAAATATCTACCTTATATCGTTATTGCAGTTCTTATCCTGTTTATCGTGTTCCGCCCGGCAAGGGTGGAAAGCGTACCGGGTGAAGTGGTCAGAGACACGATCATTACAAATCGTATTGATACGGTTCGGGATACAATACCCGTTCCGGTTTATGAAAGCGTTGTAGATTCGTTCCCGTTCGTTGTTCCCGTCCCTGTACCGGGCGATACAGTCCGGGATACAGTGTATTTGCCTATTACGCAGAAAATCTATAAAGACAGCCTTTATACGGCTTATGTGTCAGGCTACTGTGCAAAGTTGGATAGTATAGAGGTGTACAGTAAAACGCGCACGATGTTCATCAGAGAGCGGGCAAAGCGAAAGAGGTTCGGGCTGGGTGTGCAGGCTGGATACGGTTTTTCTGGGAATAAGGCAAGTCTCTATGTCGGGGTTGGGGTGAGTTATAATTTGTGGGAATGGTAATCCTTATTAATCAAGGAATATTATCGTGGCTCAGAAGTAAGTTGTTAAAATATGGTGTTCTTCATTAATAAAATAGGGAGTTTCCTTTATAATACTGTCTTTATATTAAAATAATAAAACCTATTAAAACAGTTATGAGAAAATTATTTTATGCAACAGTAGCATTTGTTGCGTTTTTGATTGGATTATTTTTATTTATGTTTGCTTCATTTACTTCTTGCACCAGTAACAATGAATTAACACCGCCAGAAATGTATGTGGATGTTAATGAAATAACTTTAAGTACCTTGTGGGTAGATGTGGATTGGCCACCGAGTGTTCATAAGATTAATGTGTACGGTACAAGGGCGGTTTCTTTTAAATCTGAAAATGAGAAAATCGCAAGGGTGTCTCCCGACGGGAAGGTTGTTGGAATGCGTGCTGGTTCTACAAATATTGTTGTTCAAGGAGACCTGAAAAGTATAAAGGTAAAAGTTAATGTTATCCCTCGCCCTTCCAATTTTTTAGAGCCATTATACAACTTTACATTAACTAAAAAAGAACTTATTCAACAAAAAGGAGATGGATATGATATGCAAGTAGATCCAGATATCTTTTATTATAGGTGGGGAGGAGTATCGCCGGTGGGAGAATATTATTTCTTTGATAAACAGACTGGTTCACTTTTTACTTCATATTTAATTGTGAATAAAAGTAAAGTAACAGAGCAGGATTTATATATTTTCTTCGAAGAACGATATTTAGCATTAGGCAAAGGGGGATGGAAAAGTTTGGATGGTCGTTTGATAGTCCAAATATCAGAATATGATGATCAACATTATAAAATAAAGTATTCGGCAAAAAAAGAAGAATGATATATATATTGTTTTAGAGAATGATGGTAGCGGTTTAAGCAGAAGTATTATTATAGTTTATATCAGATTAGATTAATGACCGAATAAATGAATAAGATAACTGAATAAGCCTCCTTCAATACCACAGTTGCTTGTGTATGGTGGGCTATCTGTTTTCTAATAATAGCAGTTACTGGTTTAGAAAGAAATACCATCTTCGCACTGTGTAGAAGTATCTTATCATTAAGTTGCTGGCCTCGATTCTTAGGAGTCGGGGCTTTTTCATTCAAAAGAAATCTTCCTGCATCTGGAAGATTAGTTTCCTTATTTGAAGTTTATAATTGTTCTCGCCTTTCTATCCTTGTATCTTTGTATTGTAAACTTTAATATAAACGAGCTCTGAATAGTTAAAGTGCTGATTTTATGGTAGTACTAAAATTTGATATTGGAAAAAATGTAGTCATCTTAAACATTTCAATAAAAGAATGTATCTTTGCAGAAATAATTGCAATCTACATGAGAAGAAAAAGTGTTTGTTTTTATAATGAAATAAGGACTAATAGGGCAAAAAAACTTTTTAAGAGAAAGATTATTTCCCAGAAAAAGAAGATTGCTTTAAGAAAAAAAATGCAAGGAATTCCAAGTGGAATTATAGGGAAATATAATAATCTTAAATATACGTATTTTGACTATGTTAAGATTCAAGCCCCTCAAATATTTTCTTTAATTAAAAATGAGGAAGAGGTATTAGGCTTTATTAGACAAATTAGATCTTGTTTTGAACATAAAAGAAAAGTTTTTGTTATGTTGAGTAGTGTAAAAGAGATTAGTAATGATGCTATCTTGATTCTGCTATCTAATATGATTCAATTTAAATCACATAGAATTGACTTTAATGGTGATTTCCCGATAAATAAACAAGCAAAACAAAAAATAGAGAGTTCGGGATTTTTTGAATATTTATATGATACATTTAAGGTAGAAGAAACGTATCAGATTAAGACAATGAATAGCTCTATCTATACTCATGCACAATTGGCTGTTGCCCCAGATATAGCTGATTTGTTGATTAAGCAGGCCAGTAAAACGATTTGGGGGGAACCAAGACGCTGTCCAGGAGTGCAACGGACATTTATAGAATTGATGCATAATACCAATAATCACGCAAGCACTGGGGAATGCAAAAAACACTGGTGGTTGTCTGTTACTCACGATAAGATTAATAAAAAGGTTTGTTTTTCATTTATTGATTTTGGGGTGGGGATTTTTCGTAGTTTAGATGAAAAAAAACCTGGAGATAGATTTTATGGATGGAAATTAATATTCCAAAAAATATTTCCATGGGCTGATAGTAATGACAAACAGTTGAAAATAATATTGGATGGTGAACTACATAAAACTGTAACAAAAGATTATTTTAGAGGGAAGGGGCTACCTGGGATTAAAGAAGCTCTTGATAGTAATAAAATATCATCTTTGGTTATAATTTCAAATAATGTATATGCTGATGTCTCTAGTGGAGATTATCATTTATTAGGAAATGAATTACTTGGTACTTTTGTATCGTGGGAAATAAATGAAAATATAATAAATTGGTCATGGGAATAGTAGTAATAAGAATTGCAGTTGATTTTTCAAGGACACCAGGAGCTAGAAAACCTGAAGAGGGGCCATATCCAGGGGTTGATTTTAGAGATAAAATTTTGTACCCCAAGTTATTGGAAGCTATTAAAAATGATAATCAATTGCTTGTCGATCTGGATGGGGCGGCAGGATATGGCACTTCTTTTCTAGAAGAGTCATTTGGGGGATTAATTAGAGATAATAAATTGTCTTACGAAGATGTAAAAAAGGTTTTGAGATTAAAATCTGACGAAGATCCAACATATATTGAAGAAATAAATCAATACATAGAAGATGCCAACAATAATAAGTAAGATAATTATATATTTAGCTTTAATTGGGTTGGGATGGGTGATTGGACAATATCTTGAAAATATAGCCTATTTCACTTACTCGTATGAAATCTCTTTAATAGATGTATTTTCATTAATCGTTACGGCGCTTATGGCTTGGTATGTGTCTCGAATACTAGAAAAAAATATTCAGGACAAGAGAATGGAAAAGGATTTGATATTGAGTAAAATTGATGAGGTTGATCAAGTTGTAAATAGTCTAATTTTGCTAAATTCATCCGAATCAGTAATCCCTTATGTTAAAGTTGTTCATCTCCTTACAAAAAGTAGAAAATGGTCTATTCGGTTTTGGAGTATAATTCAACAGAAATATAAAGGACTCTCAGATGCAGAAAATGAAAAATATACTTCTATGTTAAGTAAAATGGGAGAGGCTCGTCGACTTTGTACATATACTCCACCGACTGGAGTTGACGAGAATATACTTATAGCGAATGGAGAAATTACATATAGTAATGCGCGAAAATATGAAATTGACATAAAATTAGAATCGATTAGAGATGATCTTATTGAATTTAAAATGAAAGTCAATCTTCAATAGAGCTTATTTGGCGACAATGTCTACTGTTTTGTGTAAATAGAAAACTACAGGATTCAGGTTTTATACTTGAATCCTGTTTTATTTCCTTATCTATCATTGTAGATGTATACCTACTTTATTAGCAATTTTTTCATGCTATCTAAGTTATGTGTTATTACTTCATTTTTACTATATTTGTCGGGTATTTAAGCTAAAAATAAGGGGAAGTGACCCAAAGGCAATGTTTCTTTTATATACTATGAAAAGTGCAAATTTAGTGCAAATAATATTTTGTTGTTTGTATGTTTTTGATTTACTGATGATTATATTTGTTTGTAATAGATTTCCCAAGCCGCAGGTCACGAGTTCGACCCTCGCCTACCGCTCAAAAGTTTATCTCCTCAACTAAAATAGAATATCGCAGATTTCTCCAGTCTTTTTGTAGGAAAAGAATGATGGATCTGCGGTTTTTTTATGTATTTCTTCTGTCACTCTTTGTTCTTTTCTTACCTTTGTGAATCAATTTAATAGATAATCACATGAACAAGAAACTAATCCTATCTATTTTCGTTCTGGCAGGTGCTCCTATGCTGCTGTCGGCTGCAGGAGAAGCACGGTTGTTGCGTTTCCCCGCTACGAACGGAAATGAGATCGTATTTTCGTATGCGGGCGATTTGTATAAAGTGCCTGCTTCGGGAGGTGAAGCACAACGCCTGACTTCCCATGTGGGATACGAAATGTTTCCCCGGTTTTCTCCGGACGGCAAAACGATTGCATTCACCGGGCAGTACGATGGAAATACAGAAGTGTATACCATGCCTGCAACGGGTGGCGAACCACTACGGATAACCTACACGGCTACCAATAGCCGTGACGACTTGGGTGACCGTATGGGACCTAACAACATTGTTATGACATGGACTCCGGACGGACAACGTATCGTGTATCGTAATCGCATCAGCGACGGATTCTCCGGTAAACTCTTTACAGTAGACAAAGAAGGCGGATTGTCAGAAGTCATTCCTCTTCCCGAGGGAGGCTTTTGCAGCTATTCACCGGACGGAAAACAATTGGCATACAACCGGGTGATGCGCGAATTTCGTACCTGGAAGTATTATAAAGGCGGTATGGCCGATGACATCTGGGTGTATAATCCGGGAAACAAAACAGTGGAGAATGTAACCAATAATGTAGCTCAGGACATTTTTCCGATGTGGATTGGCGATGAAATCTTTTTCCTTTCCGACCGTGACCGTATCATGAATATCTTCGCATACAATACGAAGACCAAACAGACTGTAAAGGTGACGAACTTCACTGAGTATGATGTGAAATTCCCAAGCGTCCATGGCAATACCATCGTTTTTGAAAACGGCGGATATATTTATAAGATGGATGCTGCGGCCCGGAAAGCTGAAAAGGTAAACATTACACTGGCTTCTGATAATATCTATGCCCGCACCGATTTGAAAGAGGGAGCGAATTATGTGACTGCGGCCAGCCTTTCACCGGATGGAGCACGGATGGTAGTGACAAGCCGGGGTGAAGTATTCAATCTGCCGGTAGAGAAAGGGGTTACAAAAAATATAACTCGTTCGCCGGGAGCTCACGATCGTGATGCACAGTGGTCACCGGACGGAACACAGATTGCTTATATCTCTGATGCCACAGGGGAAACCGAACTTTATCTGCAGAATGCGGCAGGTGGCGAGCCGATGCAGTTTACTCATAAGAACGATACATATATCCGTGACTTTAAATGGAGTCCGGATTCTAAGAAGATAGTGTATATGGATCGTAAGAACCGAGTTAATCTGCTGGATGTGGCTTCCGGGAAAGTTTCTTTATTATTGCAAGATCCGGTGGGAGTGCCGGGTGGAGTTACTTTCTCTCCGGACAGTGAGTGGTTGACTTATACACGGATGGGTAAAAATGAAATCAATGTCGTATATGTCTACAACATTGCGGAAAAGAAAGAATATCCGGTGACCGACAAATGGTATAACTCTTCTTCTCCGGTGTTCAGTGCCGACGGAAAGTATCTGATATTCTCTTCTGCCCGTGATTTTAACCCGACTTACGGATCATTGGAATGGAACCATGTATATAATAATATGTATGGTGTGTACATCGCTTTGCTGTCTAAGGATACATCGTCTCCTTTCATGCAGAAAGATGCGGAAGTGGCTGTATCGAATGCTACCCCCAAAAGCGGAGATAAGAAACCGGCAGATAAGAAGGAAGTGGCCGATGCTTCGTTGGTGAAGTTCGATCCGGATGGCATTACCGATCGCATCGTTCGCTTGCCCTTGTCTCCGTCTTATTATGGTAACTTCTATTCGGATGGCAACAAGGTGTACTACTGGGGACGCGGTGGTACGAAAATGTATGACTTGGCAAGTCAGAAAGAGGAATCGATTGCCGATGGAGCTTCGATGGATGTTACTTACGATGGTAAGAAGGCACTTTTCTTTAAAGGCCGTCAGATTTATGTGACCAATCTTCCTTCGGGTAAGACAGAACTGACCGCTCCGGTCGATTTAAGCAATATGAAGATTACTGTGGATTATCCGAAAGAGTGGGCACAAATCTTTGATGAAGCTTGGCGTGCCTATCGTGACGGATTCTATCAGGAGAGCATGCACGGTGTAGATTGGAAAGCAATTAAAGAAAAATATGCGGTCTTGCTGCCTTACGTTAAAACTCGTTTAGACCTGAATTACATTATCGGTGAGATGATAGGTGAATTGAACTGTGGGCATGCTTATGTCAATCCGGGAGAAACGGAACAGCCCAAACGGATCAATACCGGCTTGCTTGGTGCGGAAATAACTCGCGACAAGAGTGGCTTTTTCCGTCTGGAGAAGATATTCCCCGGAGCATCTTGGAGCAAAGAACTGCGCTCTCCGCTTACGGAACCGGGTGTTGATGTGAAAGTGGGAGAGTACATCGTAGCTATTGACGGTGTGCCGACTAATACGGTTAAAGATATGTATTCTTTACTGGTGGGTAAAGCAGAGATACCTACTGAAATTTCGCTGAATGCCAATCCTCAGCTTTCCGGAGCACGTAAGGTTGTGATCAGTCCGCTTGCCAATGAATATCCTTTGATACATTACAATTGGGTACAGGATAATATAAAGAAGGTGGACCAGGCTTCCAACGGACGTATCGGATATATTTATATTCCGGATATGGGGCCGGAAGGCTTGAACGAGTTTGCCCGCTATTTCTATCCGCAACTTGATAAAGAAGGGTTGATTATCGATGATCGTGCCAATGGTGGAGGTAATGTTTCACCAATGATTTTGGAACGTCTTTCCCGTGAACCTTACCGTCTGACTATGGGTAGAGGTACCAGCCATGTGGGAACAGTGCCTGATGCTGTACAGGTGGGACCGAAGGTTTGTTTGATTAATAAATACTCCGCTTCAGATGGCGACCTGTTCCCGTGGGGCTTCCGCGCACTTGGCTTGGGTAAGTTGATAGGAACTCGTACCTGGGGAGGCATTGTGGGTATCAGCGGATCATTGCCATACATGGATGGTACGGACATACGTGTGCCATTCTTTACGAGCTATGACCCGAAGACCGGGAAATGGATTATTGAGAACCATGGAGTAGATCCGGATATTTTGATTGACAATGATCCGGTGAAGGAGTGGAATGGAGAAGACCAGCAACTGAACAGAGCCATCGAAGAGGTTATGAAACAGCTTAAAGATCGTAAACCGTTGCCTCCGGTACCTGCTCCGAGAGATTTTAGTAAATAAACTGATAAGCCTTTGTAGCAAAAGGCTTGTTCACCACAGATTCTATGGATTTCCACAGACTTATTTCCCTATTTCTGTATGAATCCATACAATCTGTGGCGTTTTTTTAATGTACAGTTTTTTAAGTCTATATGAAACAAGAACTAAAGGGAAAGCTTTTGCTTTTAGCGGATAAATATGAGGTGAAAGAATTTATTATGGACGATCCGATACAGTTTCCCCATCGGTATACTGATAAAGCTGATATTGAGATCTCCGGACTGATCGCTTCCTGGATCGCTACCGGTAATAGAAAGGCCATTATCAAAAGTGGTGACCGGATTGATCACGAGCTTTTCCTGAATGCTCCATATCGATATATATTAAGTGAAGAATGGAGGAAATATCGAGGAGTAACATCCAGTTTTTATCGCTATTACTCCTGGAATGATTTCTATATACTCTGCCAGACTTTGTATGCTGCCTACCGGGAGCATGGAGATCTGGAATCCTATTTGTGCCATTCTCTCTCTTCCGGTACGCCATTGGAAAGATTGCAATCGGTGTTCGGACATATCAATGGGATGCCTGCTTTGTCAAGTGCTTCCGAAGCAAAGAAAATGTGTATGTTTCTGCGTTGGATGATTCGTAGGGATTCTCCTGTCGACCTCGGTATTTGGCGGAGTTTCAGTCCCTCAGATCTAATTATCCCTCTTGACACTCATGTACATCGCATCTCGACTGATCTTGGATTGACCAATGCACGTAAATGCCTGAAAACAGCACGTTGCATTACTGATGCGTTGCGGGAGATATGGCCGGATGATCCGGTAAAGGGAGATTTTGCTCTTTTCGGATTTGGTATCAACGAACCGGTGAAAAGTTAGGTACGTTCATAAGCAACTCTTTGTTTTGACGATCTGTTCTTTGGGTGATAAAGAATGCGTTAATTCTCTAATATGTATGGTTCCCGTTGGAAGAGAAGGACAGGAAATGGTGATCTCTTGTCTTTAGAAAAACCATAAACCGGCCGGTTGTCGATCCATAAACCGGCTGATTTATATATAACCTTGGTATGACCTCTCTTAAAATTATAGATAAAGAATGAGCACAGTTCACCCATTTTTAGTATTTTTGCATCCTGTTTTGAAGATAGAAAACTTTAAAAGAAGAAAAATATAATGGCAAAAGAACTGAAAGACCTGACCAAACGCAGCGAAAACTATTCGCAGTGGTACAATGATTTGGTGGTGAAAGCCGATTTGGCAGAACAATCGGCTGTGCGTGGATGTATGGTGATTAAGCCTTACGGATACGCTATTTGGGAGAAAATGCAGCGTCAGCTGGACGACATGTTTAAAGAAACCGGACACGTTAATGCTTATTTCCCGTTGCTGATTCCGAAATCATTTCTGAGTCGTGAAGCTGAACACGTAGAAGGCTTTGCCAAGGAGTGTGCCGTAGTAACACATTATCGCCTGAAAAATGCCGAAGATGGTTCGGGTGTGGTGGTCGATCCTGCTGCAAAATTGGAAGAAGAGTTGATTATTCGTCCGACTTCTGAAACAATCATTTGGAATACTTATAAAAACTGGATCCAGTCATATCGTGATCTGCCTATTTTATGTAATCAGTGGGCTAACGTTTTCCGTTGGGAAATGCGTACGCGATTATTCCTCCGGACTGCGGAATTCTTGTGGCAGGAAGGTCATACAGCACACGCAACGCGCGAAGAGGCGGAAGAAGAGGCTATCCGTATGTTGAATGTATACGCCGAATTTGCAGAGAAGTATATGGCAGTTCCGGTAGTTAAAGGTGTGAAATCGGCTAATGAGCGCTTTGCCGGTGCACTTGACACGTATACCATCGAGGCAATGATGCAGGATGGTAAGGCATTGCAGAGTGGTACTTCACACTTCTTGGGACAGAATTTCGCAAAAGCATTCGATGTTCAGTTTGTAAATAAAGAGAACAAGCTTGAATATGTATGGGCTACCTCTTGGGGTGTTTCTACCCGTCTGATGGGGGCACTGATCATGACTCACTCGGATGATAACGGTCTGGTACTTCCTCCGCATCTGGCTCCGATCCAAGTAGTGATCGTTCCTATCTATAAGAATGACGAGCAGTTGAAGCTGATTGATGCTAAGGTAGAAGGTATTGTGGCAAAATTGAAGCAATTGGGCATTTCAGTGAAATATGATAATGCTGACAATAAACGTCCGGGCTTTAAATTTGCCGATTATGAATTGAAGGGTGTGCCTGTTCGTCTGGTGATGGGTGGACGTGACTTGGAGAACAATACGATGGAGGTAATGCGTCGTGATACTCTGGAAAAAGAGACTGTGACTTGCGATGGAATTGAGACGTATGTTCAGAATCTGCTGGAAGAGATCCAAGCTAACATCTATAAGAAAGCGCGTACTTATCGTGACTCACGTATCACTACGGTGGATAGCTATGATGAGTTTAAGGAGAAAATCGAAGAAGGTGGCTTTATCCTGGCTCACTGGGATGGAACAGTGGAGACGGAGGAAAAGATCAAAGAGGAGACAAAGGCGACGATTCGTTGCATTCCGTTCGAATCGTTTGTTGAAGGTGACAAAGAGCCGGGTAAGTGTATGGTGACAGGAAAACCGTCTGCTTGCCGTGTGATATTTGCTCGTTCTTATTAATCATTAATATAAGGTATAGAAAGAAAAGGTTGGAGGTACCCGAAATGTGAACTTCCGACCTTTTTCTTTTTTATCATTAATCTGATAATTCTATGAATCCATTGTTAAATCTTATCTGGCTGCTTTGTGGCGGCATCTTTACTGCGATAGAATATCTTATTTCAAGTCTTTTAATGATGATTACCATTATTGGTATTCCATTCGGCTTTCAGACATTGAAATTGGCCGGACTTGCTTTATGGCCATTTGGCAAAGAGGTGAGAAGTACTCCTGATTCTGGAGGTTGCCTCAGTATCATAATGAATATCATCTGGTTGTTTCTAGGTGGAATTTGGATCAGCCTCTCTCACTTGGGATGGGGGATTTTGCTTTGTATTACCATTATCGGTATACCGTTCGGAAAGCAGCACTTTAAGTTAGCCGGACTCGCTTTGACTCCTTTCGGAAAGGTGATTGTCGACAAAAGTTTCTAAATGAAATGCTCTTTCGGCGCATTTAGCAAGTTTTACTCTAAGAGCTGTTTCATTTCTATTTGGTAGTTTTGTCATCAGTAAAAAGACAGAGAGCATTACATTGGATGCTCTCTTTTCATTTCCGATTTCGCTTTTTGGGTCTCTTTCACCGAATCATTCGGTATGCTGTCCTTAGCGGCAGCTTGCTTCCGTCTCAGGTTTCTCAGTTTCCATTTATTCCAAAAAAGAAGCTCACTCCATTTATTGAAGTCCTTTTTATACATGATACCGATTCCTTGTGTAGTCAGGTTGGTTCGCGTATAATAGCGGTCATTCGTTTCATTGTATGCTTTTAGGCGTATGTCTCCCGAACGGTTGAGTAACCATTCTGCTTCAAAGTCTCCAATGAAGTTGGTATTTGCCAATGGATTGTCCCGGTAGCCGAAATTCCCGTTGATTAGCAAGCGGTTGTTCAGCAACTGCCCGGATAAGATGCCTTCTATTTCCATGTCCGTCCAGCCCTTGTCACCTGTACTGAGATTAGTGCCGATGTTCCAGTTGTTGTTATCGAATACTTGTGACAACAGATTGTTTAACTGTCCGGATAGGGTAGAGAACAGGGCCGATGATGTCATGTTGGAGTTTTGGGTACCTCCGGTACTTTCCTGCGGATAGAACTTGCCAATGCCCAACAGGTAGAGAATTTGCATGTTCATCTGTTCGTCTGTACTGATATAATTGCGTACCAGTGTCTGTATCTCGTCCCGTTCATTGGGGAGTTCAATTCCCAACTTGATGTTAGGACGCCAGAGAATTCCTGTCAGATTCATGATGCAATTCACTTTCACATTAGGTTGTTGGGTAATTGTTTCCGAAGCATCGGGAATCAGGTCGTTCAGTGAAGCTGAATTTACCGTGTAACTAGCCTGAATGTCAAGTGTCGCATCCAATGGGGGACCGTTGAAAGTGATGCTACTTCCGTCTTTAATGATAAAATCTTTGCGGATGACCTCTTGTAAACTGAATTTGTAGATACCTTGGTTGATACGGTAATTACCGAACATTTTCACATCTCCTTTATTAAAGAACTCTGTACGTATGTTGCCGGAGCCTTTACCGCTGATGTAATCTCCGGCAATAGGGTCCATGATAATTTTCATTGTAGCATCCGGAGTAGCATCTATCAACAGGTTCAGTCGAATATCCGTTTTGGATTCTTCCTCTTCCATCTCTTGCTGTAACCGATCGTATTCTGACATTACATTAATGGAATCCTGCACAAACCTGCGGGGCGTTTTATCGACAAACTTAATAAACTGGTTGCTGGCTGCTGAAGCTGTTGCGTTGGTTATGTAGACAAAATTGGTGTTACGATTGGTAGTGACAGCTGCATTGACTTGTAATTCCTGCGGGTTTCCAATCAACATTGCATTACCGGTCCCATATACTTTTCCGTAAAAGTTAATATCCGGATTTTCTTTCGTATTCATAAGTAACATGTTGTTCACGTTGAATTCGAAATGATAACTTAGGTCCCTGAAATGCCGGAAATTCAGTTTGCCGTTCATAGTACCCTGATGTCCTTCCATATCTGCTATGCGTATATTATCGAAGCTAATACCACTGGTGGACAAACGGATGGTGTCTGTTACGGTGAACGAAGTATTCAGTATTCCTATTTTTAAGGATGCGTCCGTCATCAGGTTTCCTTCGATATTGAGTGCCTTGAACTTTCCGTAGAAATGGGCTTTACCACTGGTACGTCCATGCAAGTCTTCAACAATGGAACGCATGAAGTATTGGAGAAATTGGATATTCGTATGCTCCGTCTCTATATTCAAGTCTAGTTTGCTTTCCGGTTTTAACGGATAGACATGCCCGATGACATGCGTCTTCGACACTCCTTCTTCTTCCATGTGTGCATCAAGAAAGATAGCGCGCATGTCGTTCTTCCACGCACCGTAAATATCCATAGCCCCCAGTGAGGCATCATTAAAGGTGAAGTTTTTAAAATGCAGGCGGGTGTTCATGACCGGTTCTTTTAAAATGCCACTGGCATATGCTGTTCCCGTAGCGTCTCCTTTGAAGTCCACATCGTCAAAGTTTACCACATCGAACACGTAGCCTACATTGATGTCCTTTAGTTCTACTTTTAATGTATCTTTGGCTTGTTCTGAAATGCGTCCATTGATACGGATATGACGGTCCTGATGTGAAAAATAGAAATCATTCACATCTATTTTTCCTGAATCGACGACAACTTGTGAGGGATGAACCTGCCATAGAGTATCATTCAGGATGATGTCTGTCTGTTTAATATCTACGACAGTTTTCAGTGGGGACTTTTCTTCGGCTGCGCGGAAGAAACTGGCGGCGGCAGATAATCGTCCGCTATAAGTACTGATGGCATTGTTACCCCAGTTGATATTGGCATTTATAGTGTCATTCTTGGCTTGTGCGTCCAGAGAGATGCTTACAGCACTTTCTTTCTTTAGGTTATTGAACCGGACCTTTGCTTTGAACTGATCGGTAGGATTCTCACAAAGTACCAAACCTGACTCGATAAACGTGTTTTGATATTGTAAACGTGGAAAATAGCCTTCTACACGCAAGCGTTGTGCCTGATCGTTGAAGTAACCTTTCACAGTCGAGTGTGAATATATTTTCAATGGGATGTCAAATACTGTCGACAACAGTTCTGTATTAAATATGTGAATATCGAAACTAAAGTTATTATTGGTTTTAATAGGCTTTTTATCCGGTTGAATTAGTGAAGGAATATATCGCCGCATAATGTTCATAACACTTGCCGGAAGCGTATGATACAGGTAATTGCCTTCGATACTTGCTTTTAAGAAACTGGAGGTTAGTTTCAATTGGTTCTCTTTATCTTGGCGGGTTGCAGTGATGTTGATATTATCCAGAAAATAGCTCTTCTCTGGTGCGGTAAATTGTAAGCTGTCTATATTGATTTCACCCATCATTTCATCGATGGAACCACCCCGGAAATTAGCTTTTAGCTTCAAAGAAAATTCTGCATCCGGATACTCCTTTGTCAGATTCAGGTCGTGTGGACGTATTTTGTCTATGACTGCATTGAAGTTAAAAGTAGGGACTTTTTCGACTACATTGATGTTGCCGTTTAAATGTACCGAACCGTTTTCGTCATTCAATGCCACTTTACCGTCAAAACCACCGCGTTTGAATTCTCCGTCCAGCGTGATGTTTTCATATTTATAATTACTGTATTCGAGGGATGCTATCAAACCTTTTAACGTAATGGAAGGATATTGGCTCTTGTAGTGGTTTCCTCGGACATCCAGATTAAAGGTAATCTTGCCCAATTGCTTGTTTCCTAGCAGTTGCCCTAACTCAAAATCGGTGGTCTTTACGCCTCCTGAATAAGAAAACAGCGCTTTAGCTTTATCGGAACTAAGCTTTAAGTCGGTTTGGACGGAGCCTATGTCAGTACGGAACAGGCCGTACATAACCAAGTCTGTAAAGTACCCTGATATTTCACCATGAAAAGAGGTATTTCCTAAGTGTTGTAATACAGGGGGAACGCCATTGTAGTGCGGGCTTAGATTGCGCACTAAAAATCCGATTCCCTCTTTGTTGGCAGAGAGATTGGCCAGATGTCCATAAACGTAAGCGTCTTGAGGACGTGATAAGTCTTGTAAAGATACATCTCCTTTTAGTCGGAACTTATCTCCTGCGTTGATTTCCAATGTTCTGCAATTCAGTTGATTGAGCGTACCTTCTACATCAATGTTGAGATCTAGTTTTTCTTTAAAATTGGATAATGCCGGGACAAAAGCTGAAATGTCATTCAAAGTCACATGAGATGGTAAAGTACGGAAAGAGAAGCGAACGTTATCGGCAAAATGGTTGAGTGCTTTCAAACTGTCATATTCCATTCGGATAGTATCCATTTTCATTTCGGTACCCGGCATTTCTATTGCGAAATTTTCTATTTTCATGCCTTTGTTATTAGCAATGACTTTCAGGCTCAACTTTCGTAGTTCAAAGCCCGATTGTTCGTCTACACTCAGGCGTTTGATGGCTGCATTGATCGAATCGTTTTGAAGTGCCTTGAGTGAAATGTTGGCAATGATATTGTGTAGTTTGATATGTTGCGGGTTAAACTTTCCGGGCGTTTCTTCTTCCGATAATACGTCGTAGGATAGTTTACCACGGCGTATTAATATGGAATTAATACGTAGATCAATGTCCTTTTTTGTTTTTACTGTATCTTTGGATGCAAATGCGTCCAAGACGAATTTAAAATTTGGCTCCATGTGCGGAGCGGGCTTATTCAAGTTGATATTAAAGCCAAATAACTGCACGCTGCTGATTGTGATTTTTCCGTTGAATAAAGGAATAATATCAAATTTGGCAGAAAGACGTGTAATTTTGAGCATTTCTTTTCCCGATTGATCGTCGAGCAATACATCATCTATAATGATACGGTTTAATAATCCAATGTCTATCTTACCGATAGTCAGTTCTGTACCCAAAGTCCGGGATAGTTCTTTTGTGACAAACGTAGTCATATTTCGCTGAATATATGGAATATTCAGCAAAATAATAGTTCCGATATATATACCTAATATGATACCGATAACCCAACGTACAGTCTTCTTCAGCGTTCTGATAGGCGGTTGTTTTGATTTTGAGAACAAAAATATAAAATAGTTCGTTATGAATCCTACTTTTATCATTACTTTTGCATCGTTTAAATATCAAAAAGCGTATGAGTACAATTATATTAGGAATTGAATCTTCCTGTGACGATACATCAGCTGCAGTTATTAAAGATGGTTATTTGTTATCGAATGTGGTATCTAGCCAGGCTGTACACGAAGCTTATGGTGGAGTAGTACCGGAATTGGCATCGCGTGCTCACCAACAGAATATAGTACCTGTGGTGCATGAAGCGTTGAAGCGTGCAGGAGTGACCAAGGAAGAGCTGAGTGCGGTAGCCTTTACAAGGGGGCCTGGGTTGATGGGGTCATTGCTGGTTGGAGTATCTTTTGCAAAGGGTTTTGCACGTTCATTAAATATCCCGATGATTGATGTTAATCATCTGACAGGACACGTGTTAGCGCATTTTATTAAAGAGGAAGGAGAAGCAAATGAACAGCCCGATTTTCCATTCCTTTGTTTGCTGGTATCCGGAGGTAATTCTCAAATTATATTGGTGAAAGCATATAATGATATGGAGATTCTGGGACAGACTATTGACGATGCTGCCGGAGAAGCAATTGATAAATGTTCGAAAGTAATGGGACTTGGTTATCCGGGGGGACCTATAATTGACCGTTTGGCACGTCAGGGCAATCCGAAGGCTTATACTTTTAGTAAACCTCATATTTCTGGTTTGGATTATAGTTTTAGCGGATTGAAAACGTCGTTTCTTTACTCTCTGCGTGATTGGATGAAAGAGGATCCCGATTTCATCGAACACCATAAGAACGATTTGGCAGCTTCGCTTGAAGCAACGGTAGTAGACATTTTGATGGATAAACTTCGTAAAGCAGCCAAACAATATAAAATTAATGAAGTGGCTGTAGCGGGCGGTGTCTCTGCTAACAACGGTTTGCGTAATGCCTTTCGTGAGCATGCAGAGAAATATGGTTGGAAAATTTTTATTCCCAAGTTCAGCTATACTACAGATAATGCCGCAATGATCGCTATCACCGGATATTTTAAATATCAGGATAAAGATTTCTGCTCTATAGAACAGCCTGCTTATTCACGTGTAACTTTGTAAGAGTCCTATGTTTGCGGAGATAATAACCATTGGTGATGAACTGTTGATAGGACAGGTGACTGATACCAATTCGACATGGATGGGGCGCGAATTAAATAAAGTAGGTATAGAGGTGATTCGTGTCGTGTCTGTACGAGATCGGGCAGATGAGATTATTGAAGCTGTAGATGCTTCGATGAAAAGGGCAGATATTGTACTAGTGACAGGGGGCTTGGGACCCACCAAAGATGATATTACCAAACAGACTCTTTGCAAATACTTCGGTACCAGACTGATCTTTAGCGAGGCTGTCTTTGAAAACGTAAAACGCGTATTGGCGGGAAAAATACCGATGAATGCGTTGAATAAAAGTCAGGCAATGGTACCTGAAGATTGCATCGTTATTAATAATCGGGTAGGGAGTGCTTCTGTCAGTTGGTTTGAGAAAGATGGTAAGGTACTTGTTTCTATGCCGGGAGTTCCTCAGGAAATGACCACTGTGATGAGTGAAGAGGTTATTCCACGTTTGTGTGCAAAGTTTCGTACGGATGCAATTGTTCATCGAACATTTACTGTACAAAACTATCCCGAATCGGTGTTGGCTGAGAAATTGGAATCTTGGGAAATGGCATTACCTGCTTGTCTAAAACTGGCTTATTTACCAAAACCGGGTTTGATTCGTTTAAGATTGACGGGACGCGGGCAGAATCGTAGCGAGGTAGAAGCTTGTGTAAATACTGAGAGTGCCAAACTTGAGGCAATTTTAGGAGAAGATATTTTGGATGAGGAAGATACTCCAATTGAAATTTTGATAGGCGAACTTTTAAAGAAGAAGAATTTGACTCTTTCTACCGCAGAAAGTTGTACCGGTGGAAGCATTGCAGCCCGTATCACTTCGGTTGCCGGCAGTTCGGAATATTTTAAAGGAAGCATAGTAGCGTATGCCAATGAAGTAAAGACGGAGTTGCTGGGTGTATCGATGGAAACGCTTGAAAAAAGAGGCGCGGTAAGTGAGGAAACGGTGATTGAAATGGTAAAAGGTGCGATGAAAGCGCTAAAAACTGACTGTGCTGTAGCTACGTCTGGAATCGCAGGTCCCAGCGGGGGGACTGAAGAGAAGCCCGTTGGTACAGTTTGGATTGCTGCTGCCTATAAAAGTGAAATTTGCACTATGAAGCAGGAAACTAATCGTGGAAGAGAGATGAATGTGGAGAGAGCAAGCAATAATGCCCTTCTATTGCTTCGAAAATTGGTGAAATGAAGAAAAATTACCGCTCAATAATGAATTTATTTAGGAAATACTTGTTTTATATACATAAAAGTGCTTACTTTGCGCTCTGTTTGAAAGAAGTATAGATTAAAACTATAAAAATAAGATAGAAATGTCGAAGATTTGTCAAATTACCGGAAAGAAAGCCATGATTGGCAACAATGTTTCACACTCAAAGAGAAGAACTAAAAGAACCTTTGATTTGAACTTGTTTAACAAAAAGTTCTACTATGTAGAACAGGACTGCTGGATCAGCCTGAGCCTCTGTGCCGCTGGTTTGCGTATTATTAATAAAAAAGGTTTGGACGCTGCTTTGAATGATGCGGTTGCCAAAGGGTATTGTGATTGGAAAACCATTAAAGTTGTTGGCTAAAACGTTAAAAAGAGGAGAAACTGATTATGGCAAAGAAAGCAAAAGGTAATAGAGTTCAGGTGATTCTGGAATGCACAGAACACAAAGATAGCGGTATGCCGGGAACATCTCGTTATATCACAACTAAGAACAGAAAAAATACTACTGAAAGACTTGAGTTGAAGAAATACAACCCAATTCTGAAAAGAGTAACAGTACACAAAGAAATTAAATAATAAAGAAAGAGTATAACCCATGGCAAAGAAAACAGTAGCAAGTTTGCACGAAGGATCTAAAGAAGGTCGTGCTTATACTAAGGTTATCAAAATGGTTAAATCTCCGAAAACTGGAGCTTACATTTTTGATGAACAAATGGTTCCTAACGAAAAAGTACAAGACTTTTTTAAGAAATAAGCCGGTTGCATAAATAGCAATCCGAAAAATCCTCTCACTGATATTCATTGAGGGGATTTTTTTTGCCAATTTTATTCGCTTCATTTTTTACTTTACGCTAGTTTTATTATATCTTTGTAGCATAATGTATTATACAAATAATTGTAATCATGGGATTTTTTAGTTTTTTCTCAAAGGAAAAGAAGGAAACTTTAGATAAAGGATTATCTAAAACCAAAGAAAGTGTATTCAGCAAGATTGCCCGTGCGGTGGCCGGAAAATCGAAGGTGGATGATGAAGTGCTGGATAATCTGGAAGAGGTTCTTATCACATCGGACGTAGGGGTAGAGACTACTCTTAATATCATCAAGCGTATCGAAAAACGAGCAGCAGAAGATAAATATGTAAATACACAAGAGTTGAATTCGATTCTTCGTGAAGAAATAGCTGCATTACTGACTGAAAATAATTCGGATGATGTTGCCGATTTCGATGTTCCGGTAGAGAAAAAGCCTTATGTTATTATGGTGGTGGGTGTAAACGGAGTTGGTAAAACAACCACTATTGGTAAACTAGCTTATCAATTTAAGAAAGCCGGTAAATCTGTATATTTGGGGGCAGCCGATACTTTTCGTGCAGCAGCAGTGGAGCAATTGGTGATATGGGGCGAGAGAGTGGATGTTCCGGTCATTAAACAAAAGATGGGGGCCGATCCGGCTTCTGTTGCGTTTGATACGTTAAGCTCTGCAGTAGCTAATAACGCTGATGTGGTGATTATTGATACAGCAGGACGTTTGCACAATAAAGTTGGCTTGATGAACGAGCTGACGAAAATTAAAAATGTAATGAAAAAAGTAGTGCCTGATGCTCCAAACGAGGTGTTGTTGGTGCTTGATGGCTCGACCGGACAAAATGCTTTTGAGCAGGCAAAACAATTCACACTTGCAACAGAAGTAACTGCTATGGCTATAACCAAATTGGATGGGACGGCAAAAGGTGGCGTTGTTATCGGAATTTCAGATCAGTTTAAGATTCCGGTGAAATATATCGGATTGGGTGAGGGTATGGAAGACCTACAGGTGTTCCGCAAGAAAGAATTTGTAGACTCCTTATTTGGAGAGAATGCATGAAAAGAAAAACTATAGATATCATAACATTAGGGTGCTCAAAGAACCTGGTGGATTCAGAACAGTTGATGCGTCAATTGGAAGAAGCCGGATATGATGTAACCCATGACTCGGAAAAACCGACAGGAGAGATAGCTGTTATCAATACCTGTGGTTTTATCGGTGATGCAAAAGAAGAATCGATTAATATGATTCTGGAGTTTGCACAAGAAAAAGAAGAAGGCAATTTGGAGAAACTTTTTGTAATGGGCTGTCTTTCGGAACGTTATTTAAAGGAATTAGCGATTGAGATTCCTCAGGTTGATAAGTTTTATGGAAAATTCAATTGGAAGGGGTTGTTACAGGATTTGGGCAAAGCTTACCATGAGGAGCTTCATATTGAGCGTACTCTTACCACTCCCAAACATTATGCTTATCTGAAAATATCAGAGGGTTGTGATCGTAAATGCTCTTATTGTGCTATACCGATTATTACAGGAAGACATGTATCTCGTCCTATAGAAGAAATCTTGGATGAGGTGAGATATTTGGTTTCCAATGGTGTAAAGGAGTTTCAGGTAATTGCTCAGGAATTAACTTACTATGGAGTGGATTTATATAAGAAGCAAATGCTTCCGGAGTTGATCGAACGCATTTCTGAGATTCCGGGTGTGGAATGGATACGTTTACATTATGCATATCCGACACATTTCCCTGAAGAGTTGTTCCGAGTGATGCGTGAACGAGATAATGTATGTAAATACATGGATATTGCATTACAGCATATCAGTGATAATATGCTGCAACGTATGCGTCGTCATGTGACGAAAAAGGAGACTTACCGGTTGATTGAACAATTTCGTAAGGAAGTTCCCGGGATTCATTTGCGTACGACGTTGATGGTGGGACATCCAGGAGAGACAGAAGAGGATTTTGAGGAATTGAAAGAGTTTGTACGTAAAGTGCGCTTTGACAGGATGGGGGCTTTTACTTATTCAGAAGAAGAAGGAACATATGCTGCGGCTAATTATGAAGACTCTATTTCTCAGGAGCTAAAACAGGCACGATTGGATGAGCTAATGGCTATTCAGCAGGGAATTTCTACTGAATTAAGTGCATCAAAAGTTGGACAAAAAATGAAAGTCATTATTGATCGTATAGAAGGTGAATATTACATTGGGCGTACAGAGTTTGATTCTCCGGAAGTAGATCCTGAAGTCTTAATAAGGCGTGAAGGGGGTAATTTAATGATTGGTAACTTTTATCAAGTACAAGTGATTGATTCCGATGAATTCGATCTTTTTGGTGAAATAATTTAAATATATTTCCTGAAGAATTTGTTTTTTTGATCTGGATTGATTAATATAGCAACATATTTTTAAAATTGTAGGATCTTGAATAATAAAGAATTTACTTCTGAACTTTCTCGCAGATTGGGGTATAATACAAAATATACTTCTGAACTGATAACATCTCTGCTGTCTGATATTACTCAGGAATTGCAGGAAAGCAATGCTATAGGAATACAGGGATTTGGTACTTTTGAGGTAAAAAAGAAAGCAGAACGTATTGTCATCAATCCCGTCACTAAGTTGCGACTGTTGGTTCCACCCAAGTTAGTACTGGCGTTTAAGCCGAGTCCTATATTAAAAGATAAGTTTAAAGAAACATTTCCGTATGAATGAAAAGTTGACTATACAAGATCTTGTTGAACTACTGGTTAACAGACATGAGGTTTCTCAAGAAGATGCTGATGTTTTCGTCCGGGAGTTTTTCTTGTTGATAGAACAAGCTTTGGACGCTGATCAATATGTGAAAATCAAAGGATTGGGTACATTCAAATTGATAGGGGTCAATAGTCGTGAAAGTGTAAATGTCAATACGGGTGAACGTATTAAAATAGAGGGACATACTAAGATTTCTTTTACTCCTGACCCTTCTTTAAGAGATATCATAAATAGACCTTTTTCACATTTCGAAACAGTAGTGCTGAATGAGAATACAGTCTTGGAAGATACGCCAATAGAGGAATTGGAGGAAGAATCAGGGAATATATCCGAAACAACTGAGCCTCCGTTAATAACAGAGACTGTAGAGAGAGAGGAAGCAAAAGCAGAGGAGAAAGTGATTGAAACAGAGGCGAATGGGAAAGTAGAACCGGAAACCTCAAAAGGGCAGGATGTTGTGTCGTCAGATGTGGAAGTTGCAGAAGACGTTTCGGAAGTTATGAAGGAATCCGAAAGAACAGAGGTTGTAGATGATATTGACATATTTGAAACTGTTGAAGATGTTAGCATACATAAAGGTAGTGAAGCTGTAGTAGAAGGTTTATCCATTGCTGAGGTTCGAGAAGAGGGTGGATTGGATAAAGTAGTAGAAAATTCTGAAGAGCCAATCCAGTTCACTGGAAATGCAGGGCAAGAAACTACAGATAATTTAAAAAAGGTGATAGAAGACGAAGGCTCTCCTAAATTGACTGCCGAAGAAATTATAGCACGGGAGATTCAAAAAGCAGAAGTATCGACTATCCCTGTAAAAAAGGAAAAGCGCCCAAAGAAGGAAGTTAAACCGGAAAACCAAAAATCTCCTGTTCCTTACTTAATAGTAATTATAGTAGTTGTTATGTCGCTTTGCGGTGCAGCATTAGTTTTTATTTATTATCCGGATTTGTTTTCTAAAAAAGAATCGGAACAGTCAATAACCACAGAGACTGTAGAGAAAAAAGAACCGATACGGGAAATTCCATTGGATACTGTTGCAAAAGCGGATACTATTGTCAAGGTGGTAGCAAAGACTCCGAATCAACAGGAGATAAAACAGATGTCTGAGCGTGTCAATGTGTCGGAGAAAGTAGATAAAACTTCAGAAAGTGAATCGGTATCCCGGGAAAAGAGCACTAAAACAGTGTCAATCCCGGTCAAGCCGGATTCAGTGAATTATACAATTACCGGTACTAAGGCAACTTATACAATTAAAGAAGGTGAAACTCTGACTAGGGTATCTCTACGGTTTTATGGTACAAAAGATTTATGGCCCTATATCGTTAAACATAATCGGGGAGTGATTAAGAATCCGAATAATGTACCGTATGGTACTGTACTTAAAATACCGGAATTGGTTAAAAAATGACAGTCTAATGTGATCACCCGGGTGTATACAAGTTTATACATTCGGGTGTTGTGTTTATGTTATACAAATACAAAAGCGTATGAAAGTACCTTAATCTAAAGACTTCGCATTGTTTTTTAATAAAAATTAGTTGGAATGGTTAAAGATATAGTGTACTTTTGGAATCGAAATTAAAAAGCCTTACAACATAGGCTTTGCTCATATTATTAAAAAGAAAATTAAACAATAAAATAATTAGTATTTATGGCTGAATCAATTGACATCCGCGAATTGAACGAGCGGATTGAAAGACAGAGTGCTTTCGTTACCAATCTTACAACAGGCATGGACCAAATCATTGTGGGTCAGAAACATTTGGTAGAGTCACTGTTAATCGGACTACTTTCTGATGGACACGTGCTGCTTGAAGGTGTACCGGGTTTGGCAAAAACTTTGGCCATTAAGACATTGGCCTCGTTGATCGATGCAAAATACAGCCGCATACAGTTTACGCCTGACTTATTGCCAGCTGACGTTGTCGGTACGATGGTTTACAGTCAGAAGGATGAAAGTTTCCAAGTGAAGAAAGGTCCGATTTTTGCTAATTTTGTATTGGCTGATGAAATAAACCGTGCTCCCGCTAAAGTTCAAAGTGCTTTGCTTGAAGCAATGCAGGAACGTCAAGTAACTATTGGTAAAGAAACATTCTTGTTACCTGAACCGTTCCTTGTTTTGGCTACTCAGAACCCGATAGAACAGGAAGGTACATATCCGCTTCCGGAAGCTCAGGTAGACCGTTTTATGTTAAAGGTGATTATTGATTATCCGAAACAGGAAGAGGAGAAATTAATTATTCGCCAAAATATCAATGGAGAGAAATTTAATGTGAAGCCTATCTTGAAGGCTGAAGAGATTATCGAGGCACGTAAAGTGGTTCGTCAAGTTTATTTAGACGAGAAGATTGAACGTTATATTGTAGATATCGTGTTTGCTACACGTTATCCGGAAAAATATGATTTGAAAGAATTGAAAGATATGATTGGATTCGGTGGGTCACCTCGTGCCTCTATTAATTTAGCTTTGGCTGCACGTACATATGCGTTTATCAAACGTCGTGGCTATGTGATTCCAGAAGATGTACGTGCTGTTGCGCATGATGTACTTCGTCATCGTATCGGATTGACATATGAAGCGGAGGCTAGCAATGTGACTTCTGATGAAATTGTCAGCAAAATATTGAATAAGGTAGAAGTGCCTTAATTTTAGTTGAGAATGAACAATCCTCAATTACCAATTTTCAATTCTCAATTAAATAGATGGAAACAAGTGAAATTCTAAAAAAAGTTCGTCGGATTGAAATAAAGACGCGTGGACTGTCTAACAATATCTTTGCAGGCCAGTATCATTCAGCCTTTAAAGGTAGGGGTATGGCTTTTTCCGAGGTGCGCGAATATCAGTTTGGCGATGATATCCGTGACATTGACTGGAATGTGACAGCGCGTTTCAATAAACCTTTTGTGAAGGTGTTTGAAGAAGAACGCGAGTTGACGGTAATGTTGATGGTAGATGTTTCCGGCAGTTTGGAATTTGGCACTGTAAAACAGCTGAAGAAGGATATGGTGACAGAAATTGCGGCCACTCTTGCATTTTCTGCTATCCAGAACAATGATAAAATCGGAGTTATTTTCTTCTCAGACAGAATAGAAAAGTTTATTCCTCCTAAAAAAGGACGTAAGCATATTCTATATATCATTCGTGAATTGATTGATTTTAAGCCCGATAGTCGTCGGACCAACATACGTCTTGCTTTGGAATATTTGACGAATGTAATGAAAAGACGTTGTACCGCTTTTATTCTGTCTGACTTTATCGATCAGGAAAGTTTTAAGAATGCAATGACCATAGCGAATAGGAAACATGATGTAGTTGCCATTCAAGTATATGACAGGCGAGTTGCCGAGTTGCCGGCAGTAGGTCTGATGCGGATTAAAGATGCGGAAACCGGACATGAACAATGGATCGACACATCTTCGGCTGGAGTACGTAGGGCACATCATGAATGGTGGGTGAATAAACAAACTGAGTTAGATGAAACGTTTACCAAAAGTAATGTCGATTCTGTTTCGGTACGTACTGATCAGGATTATGTCAAAGCATTACTGAATTTGTTTGCTAAACGAAATTAACGGGAAAGATGAATAAATATATATTGCTGATAGTATTGTTATTTCTGGTTTCTGGCAGAATTGCTGCACAGTCAGTGACTGTGGATGCCAAAATAGACTCTTTGCAAATTCTGATAGGAGAACAGGCGAAAGTGCAATTACAAGTAGCGATGGATGCGAAGCAGAGGGCTGTTTTTCCGTCATTTACAGATACATTGGTACGTGGTGTGGAAATTGTGGATATTGCTAAACCCGATACACAATATTTGAATGATCGCCAGAGAATGCTGATTACTCAAGAATATACGGTAACCTCTTTTGATTCGGCATTATATTATATTCCTCCTATGGGAGTAAAGATTGATAATAAAGAGTATAAATCAAAGGCGTTGGCATTGAAGGTATATTCAATGCCTGTAGATACGTTACATCCTGATCAATTTTTTGGTCAGAAGACTGTCATGAAAGCTCCCTTTGCCTGGGAGGATTGGTATGGTTTGATTGCTTGCTCTTTTCTGGCATTACCATTGCTCGGATTGCTTATTTATCTGATCATCCGTATCCGTGATAATAAGCCTATTATTCGTAAAGTGAAAGTTGAACCTAAGTTGCCTCCGCATCAATTGGCAATGAAAGAGATTGAGCGAATAAAGACTGAGAAAATTTGGCAAAAAGGACAATCGAAGGAGTATTATACTGAATTGACAGATGCTCTTCGTACATATATTAAAAATAGATTTGGCTTTAATGCATTGGAGATGACTTCATCCGAAATAATAGATAAACTGCTGGAATTTAATGATAAAGAAGCTATATCAGATTTGAAATATTTATTCCAGACAGCTGATTTAGTAAAGTTTGCCAAGCATGATCCGCAGATGAATGAGAATGATGCGAATTTGATCAATGCAATTGACTTTATAAATGAAACGAAACAATTGGAAGAAGAGAATCAGAAGCCGCAACCTACTGAAATCACGATAATAGAGAAACGATCTTTACGTACGAAGATATTGCTGATCTGTGGTATCGTATTCCTGTCGGCAGCTCTTATTGCGACCTTCGTCTATATTGGGTTGCAACTCTATAATCTATTTGGATAATAGATTTTGACTTTTATTGTTTAAAATAAGAAATAGTAAATTATAAATAGAATGGTTTTTGCCAATATTGAATATTTGTTTTTGCTGCTGTTGCTTGTGCCATATATTGTATGGTACATAATGAAGCGGAAAAAGACTGAGCCGACTCTTCAGATTTCTGATGCACGAGTATATGCGCATGCCCCTAAAAGTTACAAGAATTATCTGCTTCATGTACCGTTTGGTCTGCGTATCATCACTCTAATATTGATTATTTTGGTTTTGGCACGTCCCCAAACAACAAACAGCTGGCAGAACAGCGAAATTGAAGGTATTGATATTATGTTGGCTATTGATGTGTCGACCAGTATGTTGGCAGAAGATTTGAAACCCAACAGGTTGGAAGCTGCCAAAGATGTGGCTGCGGAATTCATCAACGGTCGCCCGAATGATAACATAGGAATTACACTGTTTGCCGGTGAAAGTTTTACTCAGTGTCCTTTGACAGTAGATCATGCTGTATTACTTAACTTATTTCAGGGGATACAGTGCGATATTATTGAAGATGGAACAGCAGTTGGTATGGGAATTGCCAATGCAGTAACCAGGTTGAAAGATAGTAAAGCAAAATCAAAAGTGATTATTTTGTTGACGGATGGTACCAATAATAAAGGAGATATTTCTCCATTGACCGCTGCTGAAATTGCGAAGAGTTTTGGTATACGTGTTTATACTATTGGTGTGGGAACAAACGGTATGGCTCCATATCCGGTACGGGTTGGTGGTACAACACAGTATATTAATACTCCGGTAGAGATTGATGAGAAGACTCTTACTCAAATAGCAGGTACTACGGATGGGAACTATTTTCGTGCTACCAGTAATTCGAAGCTGAAAGAGGTTTATGAAGAGATTGATAAATTGGAAAAAACAAAGTTGAATGTGAAAGAGTACAGTAAACGTCAGGAAGAATATCGTTGGTTTGCGTTAGCTGCATTCTTATGTATATTGCTTGAGGTACTGTTACGGAACTCAATATTGAAGAAGATACCATAAAATTGATAAAAAGATGTTTCGATTTGAAGAACCTGCATATTTATATTTGTTGCTGCTGCTACCATTGCTGGCAGCCTTCTACCTTTATTCTAATTATAGAAAGAGGAAGGCTATTCGTAAATTCGGAGATCCGGTGTTGATGGCACAATTGATGCCTGATGTATCTAAATATCGTCCGGATGTAAAATTCTGGTTGTTATTTACTGCCATAGGTCTATTTGCTGTACTATTGGCCCGTCCGCAATTCGGCTCTAAATTGGAGACAGTAAAGCGCAAAGGAGTGGAGGTTATGATTGCATTGGATATTTCAAATTCTATGCTTGCCCAAGATGTTCAGCCCAGTCGTTTAGAAAAAGCTAAACGGCTTATATCTAAATTGGTAGATGGTATGGAGAATGACAAGGTAGGAATGATTGTCTTTGCAGGAGATGCCTTTACTCAGTTACCTATAACAAGCGATTATATTTCTGCTAAAATGTTTTTGGAATCAATCAGTCCTTCGTTGATATCTAAACAGGGTACAGCTATCGGTGCTGCTATCAATCTTGCTGCCCGTAGTTTTACTCCGCAAGAAGGAGTGGGACGTGCTATTGTGGTGATTACCGATGGTGAAAATCATGAAGGGGGAGCTGTTGAAGCTGCCAAAGAGGCGGCTAAGAAGGGAATTCAGGTGAATGTATTGGGAGTAGGCTTACCCGATGGAGCTCCCATTCCGATTGAGGGCAGTAACGATTTTCGTCGTGACCGTGAAGGGAATGTAATTGTAACTCGTCTGAATGAGGCAATGTGTCAAGAGATAGCAAAGGAAGGAAATGGTATTTATGTTCGTGTAGATAATTCTAATTCTGCTCAGAAAGCTATTAATCAAGAGATTAATAAAATGGCTAAATCGGATGTTGAATCTAAGGTTTATACAGATTACAATGAACAGTTCCAAGTGATTGCATGGATGATATTGCTCTTGTTATTGGTGGAAATGTTGATTCTGGACCGCAAAAATCCATTGTTTAAGAACATCAGGTTGTTTTCTAATAAGTAGTAATGTATATGTCAAGAAATAAATATATATTGTTTGCTCTGTTGCTATCGCTTTCTGCGGGTGCGTTTGCACAAAAAGCCGAGCGTGATTATATCCGTAAAGGCAATCGTCTGTTTAAAGACAGTGTTTTTGTGGATGCTGAAGTTAATTACCGTAAAGCATTAGAGGCAAATCCTAAGTCTACTATTTCCATGTACAACTTGGGTAATACGTTGTCGCAGCAGCAAAAGTTCAAAGATGCGATGGAACAATACGTTGCGGCAACCAGTATAGAAAAAGATAAAGCTAAACTGGGACAAATTTATCATAATATGGGAGTGTTATTCCAGTCTGGTAAAGATTATCAAAAAGCGGTTGAAGCTTATAAGATGTCTTTGAGAAATAATCCGAAAGACGATGAAACCCGCTATAATCTGGCATTAGCTCAAAAGTTGCTGAAGGATCAACAGCAAAATCAGCAGAATCAAGATCAGAATCAGGATCAGAATCAGGATCAGAATAAAGATGATCAACAAAAGCAACAAGATAAAAAAGATCAGAATAAGCAGAATGATCAAAATAAAGATCAACAACAGCAACAACCTCCTAAATCAGAGAAAAATGATAACGAAATGTCTAAGGAGAATGCGGAACAGCTGCTCAATTCTGTGATGCAAGATGAAAAAGGGGTTCAGGATAAAGTGAAAAAGCAACAGACTCTTCAAGGAAGACGTCTGGAAAAAGACTGGTAATAATAAAATAATTGATGATAAAAACTTCAGATGAAATGAGAAAATTGATTTTCTTATTGATTGCACTGGTAGCCATGACTACGCAAGCGCAGGCTGACGGAAAGGTAGTGTTTACTGCATCTGCCCCCGATGCTGTAGTAGTAGGTGACCAGTTCAGGTTATCGTATACGGTAAATACGATAAAAGTACGAGATTTTCGTGTGCCTTCTATTAAAGGATTTGAGGTGTTAATGGGACCTAACCGTTCACAACGTATGCAATCGATTAATGGGGTTACTAATAATAGTATTACCTTTACTTATATCTTAATGGCTACGGCTGAAGGAGAGTATTCTATTCCGGGTGCAACGATTACGGCTGACGGGAATCAGATGGTTTCTAATTCGGTAAAAATTAAAGTTCTTCCTCCGGATAAAACTGGGAATACGGCAGATGGCAAAGGAACTGCATCGTCTGGCAATCAAAGTGGAACGTCTTCCTCTGTTTCTAACCAAGACTTACTTATAACTGCGACGGCCAATAAAACGAATGTATATGAGCAGGAAGCCTTTCTATTAACTTTTAAGATTTACACAAGAGAGTCTCAACTTCGCTTTGAGAATGTGAAGCTTCCTGATTTTAAGGGATTTCATTCACAAGAAATAGAGATGCCTGCTAATGCAAAATGGTCACAGGAACATTATAAGGGAAAGAACTATTTTACGACAGTGTATCGTCAATTTGTATTGTTCCCACAGCAGTCTGGAAAACTGACTATTGAGCCTGCACGTTTTGATGCTACCATTGCCAAAGCTGTACAATCTGATGATCCGTTTGATGCTTTCTTTAATGGTGGAAGCAATTATGTGAATGTAAGTAAGGTGATTGTAACTCCTAAGATTACGGTTAATGTGAATCCGTTACCGGCAGGTAAACCTGCCAATTTCTCCGGAGGAGTAGGGGAGTTTAGTATCACTTCTTCCATTAATTCTAAAGAAGTGAAAACGAATGATGCTATCACAATAAAGTTAGTGATTTCGGGAACCGGTAATTTAAAATTAATTGCAAATCCGGAAATAAAATTCCCGGAAGATTTTGATGTATATGATCCAAAGGTGGATAGCAAAGTTCGTTTGACTCAAGAAGGACTTTCCGGTAATAAAGTTATTGAATATCTTGCTATTCCGAGACATGCAGGAGTTTATAAAATACCAGGAGTATCCTTCAGTTATTTTGATATCAAGTCGAAATCCTATAAAACACTGAATACCGAAGATTATGAGGTTAAGGTGGAAAAAGGAGCAGGAAATGCAGATCAGGTTATTGCCAACTTTACTAATAAAGAAGATCTGAAAGTATTGGGTGAAGATATTCGCTATATAAAACTAAATGATGTGAAGCTTCAGCCAAAAGATAATCTTTTGTTTGGCTCTTTACTTTATTGGCTATTCTACATTGTTCCCGCCGTGGTGTTTATTGTCTTCTTTATAGTTTATCGCAAACAGGCTGCCGAGAATGCCAATGTAGCCAAGATGCGTACAAAGAAAGCCAATAAAGTGGCTACTAAACGAATGAAGTTAGCTGGTAAATTGCTTGCGGAGAATAGCAAGGAGGCATTTTATGATGAAGTACTTAAAGCTCTATGGGGATATATCAGTGATAAACTTAATATTCCGGTTTCTCGTTTGTCTAAAGATAATGTAGAAGAGAAACTTAGAAATTATGGAGTCAGTGACGAATTAATAAAGGATTTCCTGAATACTCTGAATGAATGTGAGTTTGCACGTTTTGCTCCAGGAGATGAGAGTCAGGCTATGGATAAAGTTTATTCATCGTCATTGGAAGTTATGAGTAAGATGGAAAATTCAATAAAACGCTAATTTAGAGAAGAATAAGTCATGAAAAAAATATTGTTTATTGCTTTGGGTTTGTTAATGGCAGTAACTTCTTTCGGGCAGGATTCGTTAATAACAGATTCTACTCAGATGATACAGGGAGATACTGTCAGTATCCATAATGCAGAGTTTTCCGGTTCCAAATTAGAAGATGCCACAAAAGCTGAGGGAGATAGTGCATATATCAGAAATGACTTTGCGTCTGCAATCCAGATTTATGAATCACTTTTGCGTAAAGGCGAGTCGGCCGATGTATACTATAATCTTGGTAATAGCTATTATAAAATAAATGAGATAGCAAAAGCCATTTTAAACTATGAAAAGGCCTTGTTGCTTCAACCCGGTAATGGAGATATTCGTGCCAATTTGGAGATAGCTCGTGGTAAGACTGTAGATAAAGTAGAAGTTGTTCCTGAGATATTCTTTGTTACATGGACAAAGGCATTAATTAATAGTATGAGCGTGGATTCATGGGCCATATGGGGGATTGTGAGTTTCTTGCTGCTAATTGTCTCTCTATATTTCTTTATTTTCTCGAAACAAGTGGTGTTGAAGAAAGTCGGTTTTATTACAGGCATTATCTTTTTGATAGTTGTTGTAATGGCAAATGTTTTTGCTTCTAAGCAGAAAGAAGAGTTGTTGAACAGGGATACTGCGATAATAATGAGTCCGAGCGTAACGGTTAGAAGCACACCTAGCGAAAATGGTACCAGCCTATTTATTCTTCATGAAGGGCACAAGGTTAACATTAAAGATGATTCAATGAAAGACTGGAAAGAAATCCGCCTTGAAGATGGAAAAGTGGGATGGGTGCCGGTTGGTTCAATTGAGATTATTTAAGAATAGAATCTATAAATATTTCATCAAAGTCCGTCCTCAATAATCTAAGATTTATTGGAGGCGGACTTTATTGTATTATAACAAGTTATCGTTGATTTAGATTGTTTTAGTGAAAAAAGAGAAGCTTTTGTTTTGTTTTATCTTTTTTTTTCCTTAAGTTTATAGCGTGATAATAAAGTCACATAGTATTAACCATTAAATTTATGAGACATGAGAACAATAACATTTAATGAACTCCGTAAAATTAAAGATTCATTGCCTAGCGGTAGCATGCATAGAATAGCAGACGAACTCAATTTAAACGTCGATACAGTGAGAAACTTCTTTGGTGGTCATAATTTTAAGGAAGGGAAAAGTGTCGGAATACATCTTGAGCCTGGTCCGGATGGTGGATTGGTTATGATTGATGATACCACTGTGCTCGATCGGGCATTAAGAATATTGGATGAATTAAATATGAGTAAAGAAGAAGCTACCGAATCTGTGCAGGTTTAAATAAGAGATAAAGTCAGAATCCCAATTGGCAAAACAATTGGGATTTCTTATTTGTTGAATTCAATAAATAAACGAATTATGGAAGAGAAATTAGTAACTTTAGCTATTCTGACTTATACAAAAGCTCAGATATTGAAGAATGTTCTTGAGAATGAGGGTATAGAGACGTACATTCACAATGTAAACCAGATACAGCCGGTTGTTTCATCCGGTGTGCGTTTACGTATTAAAGAAAGTGATTTGCCGCGTGCATTGAAGATTACCGAGAGTTCTGCCTGGCTTGCTGAAAGTATAGTAGGAGAGAAGACCCCTAAAGTGGAGCATCGCACTAAGAAGGTCCTTATTCCGGTTGATTTCTCTAACTATTCAATGAAAGCTTGTGAATTTGGTTTCAATTTTGCCAAATCTTTTGATGCGGAGGTTATCTTGCTACATGTCTACTTTACACCAATTTATGCTTCATCATTGCCATATGGAGATGTATTTAACTATCAGATTAGTGATGAAGAGACTGTGAAGAATGTATTGCATAAAGTACATGATGATCTGAATACTCTGTCGGAGAAGATTAAGCAAAAAGTAGCATCCGGAGAGTTTCCTGATGTCAAATATACGTGTGTCTTGCGCGAAGGTATCCCGGAAGAAGAAATACTCAGATATAATAAAGAACATCGTCCCAGAATCATTATAATGGGTACTCGAGGTAAGAATCAGAAGGATATTGATCTTATTGGTAGTGTAACTGCCGAGATAATTGAACGTAGTCATACTACAGTGCTGGCTATTCCCGAAAATACTCCTTTCAATCGTTTCAATGAAGTGAAACGGATTGCCTTTATGACGAACTTTGACCAACGTGATTTGATTGCTTTCGATTCATTCATCAATGGACTTAGCCCATTTCATTTTTCTGTTTCTCTTATTCATTTATCGGATGTAAAAGATACATGGAATGAAATAAAATTAGCTGGTATTAAGGATTATTTCCAAAAGCAATATCCGGATCTTGAGATTCATTATGATGTGGTGATGAGTAATGATTTTCTGAATAGTTTGGATAATTACATTAAAACAAATCAGATTGACATTATCACATTAACTTCTTATAAACGGAATATATTTTCCCGTTTGTTCAATCCCGGTATTGCTCGTAAGATGATCTTCCATTCAGATACACCGTTGTTAGTTATTAACGGATGATCAGACACCTAAAAAAATAAGTTTTAAATTAATGGAATAATCAACATTATGTTTAATAAGAAAGAGGCAATTTACTTATATATAGTAAATTGCCTCTTTTATTTAATCCCTATTTCCATCTTGCTAATTTGGCATTCTTTAGCTCTTAAAAAAATAAGAACCTGCATCCTGACAGGTTTTAGTCATTTCATTCACCATGAAACGAATAAGAAATAGATTTCACCTATTTCTCTTTTTGTGTTACGTTATTGTTCAGGATCAGATCAAGCAAAAAAAAGAGGCTGCCCAATTTCTCGAATCAGGCAACCCCTTTCACAAAAATCTTTGCGAAAAAAGATCTATTTGATCATTACATCATTTTCTCGATTTCTTCGAATTCCGGTCCCATATTCAAGTTGTAATATACCCGGTAAAGACCTTGTAACCACAAATCTTTCTGATCAGGTTTCAGCTCTCTTGCTTTTTCGTAATACGGTTTAGCAGCTTCGTAGAATTTCTTGATCTCAGCTTGTGCTGTTGCATAATTCGGGTCATTGATATCTGCCGGTGCTTTGTCAGCATATTCTTGTGCTTGTAACAGGTATACCAAACCTAAATTTGAGCATGCTTCTGCATATGCAGGATCTATGTCGAGAGTCTTTTTATAGAACTCAATTGCTTTCTCATAATCTTTCATATTATGATACAGATATGCCTTCACATACAGATATAATTTGTTATTCGGATCTTTAGCCAACATATCATCAGCAAACTGCATTGCTTTATCATTTTGGTTGGAGCTGCTATAGTAGTCAACCAGATTTGCGAAGAAATATTGATTTTCAGGGAACTTAACAATACCTTCCTGCAATTTTTCTACCCATTTAGCAGTATCACCTTTAGCTTTGTAAGCATCTGTCAACAATTGCATTGCAAATTGGCCATTTTCTTTGTCTTTCAGAGCATATTGAGCATATTTCATGACAGCATCTTTGTCACCTACTCTATCTGCAGCCAAAGTGGCATAATATGCTACCTGTGGCAAAATGGTGTCTTTTTCCAGCAAGTTTTCTTTTTCCATCATAGGCAGTGTAGCTGCATCTACATAAGCTGCAAAATATTTTAATGCGTCTTCGTTCTTATTTAAATTGAAGTATTGAATACCACCATTAATCAAGTTAGGACGTTCTGCCAGAATTGTTTTTGAGTTGGCGCTTCTGTATTTGTTTTTAATTTTACCCTTTTCATTAGGAATCTGTGCCAGTTCGTCACATTTAACATAATAATTGTACATATTCAGTACGCTATTGTATACTTTCAATGTATCATAAGGTTTTCTCAGATAAGCATTTTCCATCTCCTTTTCGTTGATTCTTTTCTGAATATAACCTGCTACGTCCCAAGTTGCCGCATTATCCTTTGTTTCAGGGTTAGTTAATGCTTCGTTAATCAGTTGTTCAGCTTTTGCGAAGTCAGGTTTTACTTCTCCGGCAATGCTTTTCGCTTCTTTTACATTTTTCTCCTGAGCGAATGCAAAACTTACTGCCATCAGTAAAACCATTGAAAATAATACTCTTTTCATGATTGTTGTTTGATTAATTATTAATATTATGTCTATTCTTCTGTTTCATTTACCGGTGTATTCGTTTCCGGATCGCTTGGAATATTTCCTTCTCTTTCTTCTTCCGGAACTTCATCTTCCAGGCTTTCGGATGTAACTTTACATACAGAACCGATCTGGTCGTTACGTTTTTCAAGATTGATCAGACGGACTCCTTGAGTTGCACGGCCCATGATGCGGACATCAGCTACTTTCAGACGAATTGTAATACCCGATTTATTAATGATCATCAGGTCGTTTTCGTCTGTTACAGACTTGATTGTAACCAGTTTACCTGTTTTTTCGGTAATATTCATGGTCTTCACACCTTTGCCGCCACGGTTTGTTTTACGATAATCTTCAATATCAGAACGTTTACCATAGCCTTGTTCGGAGACAACCATTACGGACTCTGTCTCGAGATCCTTAATGCAAATCATGCCTATTACTTCATCCTGTCCGTCGTCATCCAGTGTGATACCACGAACTCCGGTAGCTGTACGGCCCATTACGCGAACTGCTGCTTCATGGAAACGTATTGCGCGTCCGTTACGGTTGGCTATGATGATTTCGTTGTTTCCGTTGGTCATACGCACTTCTATTACTCGGTCGTCTTCACGGATAGTAATTGCATTGACACCATTCTGGCGCGGGCGTGAGTATTGTTCCAAAGATGTCTTCTTTATAACGCCATTCTTGGTACAGAACAGTACATAATGACTGTTAATATATTCCTGGTCATTCAAACTCTTCACACGCAAATATGCATTAACAGCATCGTCCGAGTCAATGTTCAGCAAGTTCTGGATAGCACGGCCCTTAGAGTTCTTTGTTCCTTCAGGTATTTCATATACCTTCAGCCAGTAACATTTACCCTTTTGAGTAAAGAACATCATCGTGTTGTGCATTGTTGCCGGGTAGATGTGCTCAACAAAGTCTTCATCACGGGTTTCAGTACCCTTCGAGCCTACTCCACCGCGGTTTTGAGCACGGAATTCTGTCAATGGTGTACGTTTGATATATCCCATGTGTGAGATGGTGATAATCATCTGATCATCCGCATAAAAGTCTTCCGGATTGAATTCTTCTGATGAATAAACGATTTCAGAACGGCGTTCGTCACCATATTTAGCTCTTACTTCCAGCAATTCGTCTTTGATTACTTTACGGCATACTTCATCATCGGCCAGGATACTTTCCAAATATGCTATCTGCTTCATAACCTCCTCGTATTCAGCATGGAGCTGATCTTGCATCAGACCTGTTAATTGGCGCAGGCGCATTTCAACGATGGCGCGTGCCTGAATTTCGCTCAGGTTGAAGCGTTCCATCAGTCCGGAGATTGCATCGTTTGGTGTTTTGGCGGCGCGGATGATACGAATTACTTCATCAATATTATCCGAAGCGATAATCAGACCTTCCAAGATGTGTGCACGTTCTTTGGCCTTACGCAGGTCAAATTGAGTACGACGAATTACCACATCGTGTCTATGTTCTACGAAGTAAACAATCAAGTCGCGTAAGTTCAGCATTTTAGGGCGTCCGTTGACCAGTGCAACGTTATTTACACCGAATGACGTCTGCAAGGCTGTCATTTTATAGAGCTTGTTCAGCACTACACTTGCATTTGCATCCCGTTTGATATCAATAACGATGCGCATACCTTCACGGTCGGACTCGTCGTTGGCATTTGATATACCTTCTATTCTTTTTTCATTGACAAGATCGGCAATTGCTTTAATCAATTCTGCCTTATTCACGTTGTAGGGAATCTCTGTAACGACGATCTTATCATGTGTCTGTCCGGACTCGATTTCTGCTTTCGCACGCATAACCACGCGTCCGCGTCCCGTAAGATAGGCTTCACGTACACCGCTTATGCCATATATATATCCTCCTGTAGGGAAGTCGGGCGCTTTTACATATTCCATCAGTTCCTCTACGGTCACATCTTTATTGTCAAGATATGCTTCGCAGGCATCGATGACTTCAGACAGATTATGGGGCGGCATGTTGGTTGCCATACCTACAGCAATACCGGAAGCACCGTTAACCAGCAAATTCGGGATACGTGTCGGCATCACTTTGGGTTCCATCAGCGTATTATCGAAGTTAGGTTCGAAATCTACAGTCTCTTTGTAGAGGTCCTGCATCATTTCTTCACCTAATTTGTTCAGACGTGCTTCAGTGTAACGCATGGCAGCAGGACTGTCGCCGTCTACAGAACCGAAGTTACCTTGCCCGTCTACCAGCGGATAGCGCATTGCCCATTCCTGAGCCATACGTACCATCGCAAAATATACAGAAAAGTCTCCGTGCGGGTGATACTTACCAAGTACTTCACCTACGATTCTGGCTGATTTCTTATAGGGTTTGTCTGACGTATTTCCCAGTTCCATCATTCCGTAGAGAATTCTGCGGTGAACGGGCTTAAATCCATCTCTAACATCGGGAAGGGCACGTGAAACGATGACCGACATGGAGTAGTCAATGTACGATGACTTCATTTCCTCCTCGATGTTAATCTTTATAATTCTGTCTTGTTCAAGCATTTAAAAAGATTATTAATTATACATTTGCGGTTTATCAAAAACCACGCTAAAGTACTACTTTTCCTTGATATACGAAAACTTTAACGAAGAAAGTTTTTTGCTTTTTGTAAGAGTGCCCTACCCTTATTCTTTAGGTCTGTGACACCCGGGTCTCGTACCCTCCGACACCCGGGTGTCAGGCATCACGACATCCGGGTGTCGGAGGTGCTTTTATCAGTATCTAATGTTTTTTTCTATACTTAATTGTTTTATTATATTATAATGTATAAGAACAAAGGAAATAATGGCACGACATTTGTTATATAATAAATAAAGCAAATGAAGCGCATGCAAACAATATGAAATGCGTATATTTGCCAGTGAATAACCTCTTAGAAGAAGGAAGATAAGTATGAATAATCAATTCTCACAAAAAGTTTCCGATATTATCGTATATAGCAAAGAAGAGGCAAATCGCCTGAAAAGTAGCTATATAGGGCCTGAGCATTTGTTGCTTGGTATGCTTCGCGATGGTGAGGGAAAAGCAATCGAGATATTGTCTAAACTCAAAACAAACCTGACCGACATAAAGAAGCAGATTGAGGCCATACTGAAAGAGCATGCAGACGACATGCTGTTGCCTGATGCCGATGTTCCATTGTCAAATGGAGCTGCAAAGATATTGAAACTATGTATTTTAGAAGCACGAGTGATGAAAAGTCAAGTTGCAGATACGGAACATGTACTGCTGGCCATCCTTAAAGATAAGGATAATCTGGCAGCAACGGTTCTTGAAGCGAATCATGTGAATTACCAGCAGGTATTCGAACAATTGTCCTTACAGCCGGATATCAGTGCCGGCATGGGATTTACAGAAGATGATGATGATGAAGAAGAGATGAATCAGTCCCGTTCGTCCCATGGATCCGGTGAACGTCAGCAACAGGCGCAGACTGCCTCCAGGAAGCCGACTAATGATACTCCGGTGCTTGATAATTTTGGTACTGATATGACTAAGGCCGCCGAGGAAGGCCGTCTTGACCCTGTGGTGGGACGTGAGCGGGAAATCGAGCGCCTGGCACAGATATTAAGTCGCCGTAAGAAGAATAACCCCATTTTGATCGGTGAACCGGGAGTCGGAAAATCGGCCATAGTGGAAGGTCTGGCACTTCGTATTATACAGAAAAAGGTGTCCCGTATTCTGTTTGACAAGCGTGTGGTTGCACTCGATATGACTGCGGTTGTTGCCGGTACCAAGTACCGCGGACAGTTTGAGGAACGCATTCGTTCCATCTTGAACGAATTGCAGAAGAATCCGAATGTGATTCTGTTCATTGACGAGATACATACCATTGTAGGTGCCGGATCGGCAGCCGGATCGATGGATGCTGCCAACATGTTGAAGCCGGCATTGGCGCGTGGAGAGATTCAGTGTATCGGTGCCACTACCCTTGACGAATATCGGAAGAATATCGAAAAAGACGGGGCGTTGGAGCGTCGTTTCCAGAAGGTAATGGTAGAGCCTACTACAGCTGACGAAACGTTGCAGATTCTTCGTAATATTAAGGATAAATATGAAGATCATCACAACGTAAATTATACGGATGCGGCATTGGAAGCTTGTGTCAAGTTGACAGACCGTTATATAACCGACCGTAACTTCCCGGATAAAGCTATTGATGCACTCGATGAAGCCGGTTCGCGTGTACATCTTACCAATGTGAGTGTACCCAAGGAAATAGAAGATCAGGAGAAGTTGATCGAAGAAGCTAAAAATAACAAGAACGAGGCTGTCAAATCACAGAATTTCGAACTTGCTGCCAGTTTTCGCGATAAGGAAAAAGAACTTGCTGTCCAGTTGGATGTGATGAAGAAAGACTGGGAGGAACGTTTGAAGGATAATCGTGAGACGGTGGATGAGGAAGAAATCGCAAATGTCGTATCAATGATGTCCGGCATTCCGGTACAGCGTATGGCACAGGCGGAAGGCATCAAGTTGGCAGGCATGAAAGAAGACCTGCAATCAAAGGTGATAGCTCAGGACGATGCTATCAAAAAGCTGGTCAAGGCCATTCTGCGCAGCCGTGTCGGACTGAAAGATCCGAATAAACCGATTGGTACATTTATGTTCCTAGGCCCTACCGGCGTTGGTAAAACTCATCTGGCCAAGGAATTGGCTAAATATATGTTTGGTTCTTCGGATGCATTGATCCGTATCGATATGAGTGAGTTTATGGAGAAATTCACAGTCTCACGCTTGGTTGGAGCGCCTCCGGGATACGTAGGATACGAGGAAGGCGGACAATTGACAGAGAAAGTACGCCGTAAACCCTATTCTATCGTATTGCTTGACGAAATAGAAAAGGCGCATCCCGATGTGTTCAATCTGCTTCTCCAGGTGATGGACGAAGGTCGGCTGACTGACAGTTATGGCAGAATGGTTGACTTCAAGAATACTGTTATTATCATGACATCGAATATCGGAACCCGCCAGTTGAAAGAGTTTGGGCGTGGAGTCGGTTTTGCCACTCAAAGCCGTCTTGACGATAAAGAATTCTCTCGCAGCGTGATTCAGAAGGCTCTGAATAAATCGTTTGCACCCGAATTTATAAATCGTGTTGACGAAATCATCACCTTTGACCAGTTGTCATTAGAAGCTATAACGAAGATTATCGATATTGAGTTGAAAGGACTGTATAACAGAATCGAATCTATCGGCTATAAACTGGTCATTGAAGACAAGGCTAAACAGTTTGTCGCTTCAAAAGGCTATGATGTCCAGTACGGTGCACGTCCGCTGAAGCGTGCCATCCAGACCTATCTGGAAGACGGCTTATCGGAACTTATCATTTCGGCTGATCTGAATGAAGGAGATACGATCACTGTCTCTTTGAATGAAGAAAAGGGTGAGTTGGAAATGAAGAATGAAGCCAAAACGGCTGAATAATCCGACTGTTTCTTTCAAACATACGTCAAAATGTCAGACCAGCATGGTCTGGCATTTTTTTTGTCTCTATTCAGGCAATAAAGAAATTCAATTATTAATAACCAAGATCATTTAAAAAATATACGTTATTATGCAAAAAGGTAATATTGGGGTTACAACAGAGAACATTTTCCCTATCATCAAAAAGTTTTTGTACAGTGACCATGAAATCTTCCTGCGGGAATTAGTATCCAATGCCGTTGATGCCACTCAGAAGTTGAATACATTGGCTTCTATCAGTGAATTTAAGGGCGAACTGGGTGATTTGACCGTTCACGTTTCATTAGGTAAAGACACCATTACCATCTCCGATCGTGGTATCGGTTTGACTGCTGAAGAGATTGATAAATATATCAACCAGATTGCCTTTTCGGGGGCTAACGATTTCCTTGAAAAATATAAAAACGATGCGAATGCCATCATTGGACACTTCGGACTTGGGTTCTACTCTGCATTCATGGTTTCCAAGAAGGTTGAAATTATCACCAAATCATATAAAGAAGGTGCACAGGCCGTAAAATGGACTTGCGACGGTAGTCCGGAGTTTACACTTGAAGAGGTGGAGAAAGCGGATCGTGGTACAGATATCGTATTGTATATTGATGATGATTGCAAGGAGTTTCTTGAGGAGTCACGCATCTCTGCCCTCCTGAAGAAATATTGCAGTTTCCTGCCCGTTCCCATCGCTTTTGGTAAAAAGAAAGAGTGGAAAGACGGCAAACAAGTAGAGACGGCGGAAGATAACGTCATCAATGACACCATTCCTTTGTGGACAAAGAAACCGAGTGAATTGTCGGACGAAGATTATAAAAAATTCTATCGTGAGCTTTATCCGATGTCAGACGAACCTTTGTTCTGGATTCATTTGAATGTAGACTATCCGTTCCATCTGACCGGTATCCTCTACTTCCCGAAGGTAAAGAGCAATATTGATTTGAATAAGAATAAGATTCAGTTGTATTGTAATCAGGTTTATGTTACGGATTCTGTAGAAGGTATTGTTCCGGATTTCCTTACTCTGCTCCATGGTGTGCTCGATTCACCGGATATTCCTTTGAATGTATCCCGTTCTTACCTGCAAAGTGATTCGAACGTGAAGAAGATCTCTACCTATATTTCGAAAAAGGTATCAGACCGTCTGCAATCTATCTTTAAGAATGATCGCGCTCAGTTCGAAGAGAAGTGGAATGATTTAAAAATCTTTATTAATTATGGAATGCTCACTCAAGAGGATTTCTATGATAAAGCACAAAAATTCGCCCTTTTCACCGATACGGATGGCAAACATTACACCTTTGAGGAGTACCAGACTTTGATTAAAGATAATCAGACAGATAAAGATAAAAACCTGATCTATCTGTATGCCAATAATAAGGACGAACAGTTTGCCTATATCGAAGCTGCCAAAAATAAAGGTTACAATGTGCTGTTGATGGACGGGCAACTGGATGTGGCCATGGTAAGTATGCTCGAACAGAAACTGGAGAAATCTCGCTTCACCCGTGTAGACAGTGATGTTGTCGACAACCTGATTGTGAAAGAAGATAAGAAGAGCGATGTGCTTGAGGCTTCAAAACAAGAAGCTCTGTCAGCAGCCTTCAAGAGTCAGTTGCCGAAAATGGAAAAGGTTGAATTTAATGTCATGACTCAGGCTTTAGGCGAAAACGGCTCTCCCGTGATGATAACCCAGAGCGAATATATGCGCCGTATGAAGGAAATGGCCAATATCCAGGCTGGCATGAGTTTCTATGGTGAAATGCCCGATATGTTTAATCTGGTATTGAATTCAGACCATAAATTAGTGAAAGAAGTATTGGCTGATGAAGAAAAAGAGTGCAGTGCTGCCATTGCTCCTATACAGACGGAACTGGAAGATGTGACAAAACGTCGTGATGCACTCAAGAAAAAGCAAGAAGGCAAGAAAGACGAAGATATCCCTACTGTGGAGAAAGATGAACTCAATGATCTGGATAAGAAATGGGATGAGTTGAAGCAGCAGAAAGATTCTATTTTTGCCGGATATGCAGGCAAAAACAAAGTGGTACGTCAGTTGATCGATCTGGCGTTGTTGCAAAACAATATGCTGAAAGGTGAAGCATTAAATAACTTTGTAAAAAGAAGCATTGAGCTGATTTAAGCAGCCGCTTTTTAATTTTATAATATCATTCAAAGAGCATTACGTGCATGAAAATGTATCGTAATGCTCTTTTTTCATTAGAAATGTATGTCAGCTGTCGGTAAATTGGAAACTATTGTATATATTTGAACGATGATTTAACCCTCTATATAGTGTTTTGCTGGACCTTATGAAGAAAAATCTTTTATTGTTATTTCTTTTTTTACTGTTTTTGCCAATGCTTGTCCAGGCACAGAAAGTCGGATTGGTATTGAGTGGCGGCGGTGCTAAAGGACTGACGCATATTGGAATTATTCGTGCTCTAGAAGAGAATAATATCCCGATAGATTATATAACCGGTACTTCTATGGGAGCCATTGTGGGCTCTCTTTATGCCATGGGGTATTCGCCTGACGACATGGAAACCTTACTGAAATCAGAGGATTTCAAGCGATGGTATTCCGGTGAGGTGGAAGAAAAATACATGTACTATTTTAAGAAGAATCTTCCCACGCCGGAGTTTTTCAATATACGCTTTTCCTTTAAGGACTCGTTGAGCCTGAAGCCGCAGTTTCTGCCGACCAGTGTTGTTAATCCTATCCAGATGAACCTTGTCTTTATCGATCTGTATGCGCGCGCTACGGCTGCATGTGACGGTGACTTTGATAAACTTTTTGTACCATTTCGTTGTATCGCATCGGATGTGTATAACAAGAAGCAGCTGATTCTGAAGCGTGGTGATCTGGGTGACGCCGTACGGGCTTCTATGAGTTTTCCCTTTATGTTCAAGCCTATCGAGATAGACAGCATGTTGGCTTACGACGGTGGAATCTATAATAATTTTCCAACCGACGTGATGCGTGAGGATTTTCATCCGGACATCATTATCGGTAGCGTTGTATCTACCAATCCGGGAAAGCCGAAAGAGAATGATCTGATGAGCCAGATAGAAAATATGGTTATGCAGAAGACAGACTACTCTCTTCCTGATTCTGCCGGTATTTTGATGACTTTCAAATATAATGATGTAAGTCTGATGGACTTCCAACGCATCGATGAGCTCGAGAAAATAGGATATGACCGTACAATGAGCCTGATGGACTCCATCAAAAGCCGTATTCACCGTAGGGTTAATGTGGATAATATCCGTTTAAGGCGGTTGGTGTATAAAAGCAATTATCCCGAACTCAGATTTAAGAACATCTATATCGACGGAGCTAATACTCACCAACAGGTGTACATAAAGAAAGAGTTTCATACCTCGGACGATAAAGAATTTACGTATGAGGATCTGAAACGGGGATATTTCCGTTTACTTTCGGATAACATGATTTCGGAGATTATTCCCCATGCCGTTTTCAATCCGGAAGATGATACGTACGATTTGCATCTGAAAATAAAGATGGAGAATGAATTTTCGGTTCGTGTGGGAGGTAATGTGTCTACGACCAGCTCCAATCAGATTTATCTGGGACTTGCATACCAGAATCTGAACTATTATTCGAAAGAGTTTACGCTTGACGGACAGTTGGGCAAAATATATAATAATGCTCAGTTCATGGCCAAAGTCGATTTTGCCACTACTATCCCGACATCCTATCGTTTTATCGCTTCCATCAGTACTTTCGATTATTTTAAAAAAGATAAGCTTTTCTCTAAAAACGATAAACCGGCTTTTAATCAGAAGGATGAACGATTCCTGAAATTGAAGGTCGCTCTTCCTTTCTTATCCAGCAAAAGATTGGAATTGGGCTTTGGAATTGCGCAGATAGAGGATCGATACTTTCAGAATAATGTGATTGATTTTGATAAGGACAAATATGATAAGAGCGGATATCGCCTGTTCGGTGGTTCCGTTAGTTTTAATGGCAGTACACTGAACTCCAGGCAATTCCCGATTCAAGGTGCAAGAGAGGCCTTGGTTGCTCAGATATTTACGGGAAATGAAAGTTTTCGTCCGGGGGTTAATTCGGAGAATAAAAAGCCCGTAAAAGAAAAGCATTCGTGGTTACAGTTGTCATATATGAAGGAGAAATATCATAAGATGGGTGCTAATTGGATATTGGGATGGTATCTGGACGCAGTTTATGCCTCTAAGAACTTCTCAGAGAACTATACGGCCACTATGATGCAGGCTAGTGAGTTTGCCCCCACTGCACATAGCAAATTGACGTATAACGAAGCTTTCCGTGCCAATCAATATGTTGCTGCCGGAATACGTCCCATTTATCGTTTAAACCAGATGTTTCATGTCCGTGGAGAATTTTATGGTTTTTTGCCTATTTTCCCAATTGAACGGAACTCCATTAATAAGGCTTATTATGGAAAAGCATTTTCCCGATTCGAATATTTAGGAGAAATTTCAGTGGTTTGTCAATTACCATTTGGAGCTATCTCTGCATATGTAAATCATTATAGCTCACCAAGAAGGGAGTGGAATGTAGGGCTGACACTCGGCTGGCAACTGTTTAATTACCGGTTCATCGAATAATTTATTTGCAAAAAAAGTTCCCCAAAAGCTTGCAAATTCAAGAAAAGGCCGTATCTTTGCACCCGTTAAACAAAAACAATGGTCGCGTAGCTCAACTGAATAGAGTAGCTGACTACGGATCAGCCGGTTACAGGTTTGAATCCTGTCGCGATCACAAAAACCTCCATAATCAAATTATGGAGGTTTTTTGCTTTCTTGCATTATCTCTTTTATTGGATCATACCTAAATTCTGAGGGATTCCTCTTTTTAATTGGCAGTCTGTACTGAGTCCGGTACTAAAACAAGCCTAAAACCTCCATATTCATCACGATAGTTTGGCACGTCATAGTCAATATATGACACTCGGCAGCCTTTTGCAGTACCACCCCAACTACCACCTCGCAAGACCCGGCGGAAAAAGGCAGATGTACCATTAAATGGCCATCCGGGATGGACAGATTTACCGTTTTGAGAGTATTCTTGAGTGTACCAATTGTCACACCATTCCCATACATTGCCACTCATGTCGTACAATCCTAATTCATTAGGCTTTTTCATACCTACCGGATGTGTAGTCCCTTTGTCTCCATATTTACTTTTTTGATAATTTTCAATATACCAGGCAACTTCATCGATATCATTACTTCCGCTGTATTTGTATTTTTCACTATACTTGCCACCGCGTGCGGCATATTCCCATTCAATATCGGTAGGCAGACGAAATGTTTTGTTTGTAAGGGTGTTCAATTTGCTTATAAACTTTTGCGTGTCATTCCAACTGATATACTCTGCCGGACAATCTTCACATCCTGAATTGTATGATTGATCGAAATCAGTCCCCATAACTGCTTTCCACAATTTCTGGGTAACTTCATACTTCCCGATATAAAAGAACGGTAGAGTTTCCTCATGCGTTGGTTTTTCATTGCTTTCGCAATCATTACCTTGCTCACTTGTGCCTCCCATAATAAAGGTTCCGCCTTCTACCGGAATCATTTCAAAGCTCTCTCCATTTACAGTAAAAGAAAGAGCAGGCAGTCGTTTCTGGTCGGATTTGTGTTGAATGCAACCGGTAGTACCACCTAAAACAAGAATAAAAACTAAGATGGTAAATATATTCTTTTTAGATAAATGGAGTTTAATATTTAGGAGTGTTTTCATTTATTTGAATATTAAATTATTAGTAACCTGTTAAATGTATGAAATTTAATTAATGTAGTGACCTTATAAGGTGTATGATATAACTTTGTTTAACGTTTAGGAATTTTATAATGGTGGTGTTTCCACTCTATACCGACAGTAGCAAAGGAAAAGCGCAGAAGAATGAAACTGTAACAGCTTTATCTCGTTGAAAAACAATAAAAAAGTATTGTTGGCTATTCGTTGCAAACGGTACTTTCCTTATATTTGCAATACAGAATATCAAGGATATATGGCAGAGAAGATTTAAGAATAGGCTATGAATATAGAAGAATTTAGAGAATATTGCCTTTCATTTAAAGGTGTGCATGACCGGATGCCCTTTAAAAAAGCAACATCTGAATATGACAGAGATTTACTCGTCTTTTATGTAATGGATAAATGGTTCTGTTTTGTGAATATAGACGCATTCGATTTCTGTAATATAAAATGTAATGCCGGACAGATAGAGGATTTGCTAGACAAATATGAAGGAGTACAACCGGGCTATCACATGAATAAAAAACATTGGATTAGTGTCTATTTTGATAAAGACGTTCCGGATAAAATGATTAAGGATCTGGTAAAGCAATCGTATGAAATTGTTGTATCTTCCTTGGCGAGACGAGAGAAGGAAATAATATACTGAACGAAAAAAATAAATATACTGCATGAAACAGCTTATTGATTTAGAAAATTGGAATAGAAAAGAACATTTTAAATTCTTTTCTGCTTTTGACGACCCATTCTTTGGGATCACTACTTTGGTCGACTTTACGAATACCTACCATCAAAGTAAGGATGAGAAAAAATCTTTCTTTTTGTACTCTGTACATTTTCTGCTGCAATGTGTAAATGAAGTAGAGGCTTTTAAATTACGCATTGAAGGTGAACAAGTAGTGAAATATGATTTTATCCATTTATCACCTACCATAGGACGTGAAGATGGAACATTCGGTTTCGGTTTTTTTGAATACGATGCAGACCTTGAAGTATTTATACAAAATGCTGAAAAAGAAATAGAAAGAGTGAAAAACAGTACTGGCCTGTCTTTTTCCGAAAATATAGGCCGGTTAGATCTTATCCGCTATTCGGCTTTGCCTTGGTTCGCATTTTCAGAGATGAAACATGCTGTTTCTTTTGGCAGAGGTGATTCTGTACCGCGCATTTCCACTGGAAAATTAATAAAAGAGAATGGTGTATACCTGCTTCCAATTTCAATTTCCGGTCATCACGCTCTTATGGATGGGCGTAATGTGGCAGAACTTATCGAGAAGTTAGAAACAACAAAGAAATAAATATCATATAAATATACTAAATGGGACGCTTCAGCTGAATTAGGAAAAATAAAGGAGAATGTGTCAAAATTCTGTGGTAAGTTATGACGCACTCTCCTTTATTCCGTAAGTTGATGAAAAAATTATTGATACCTCGGGATTACTTTGGTCGTTAACATTTTATATTCAGTTCATTGAGTACTTTACGAATCGCTTCAAATGTGGTGATGCGTGTCGGTACTAGTGGTAAACGGAGTTTATTCTCGATCATTCCCATAGCGTTCAACATGGATTTTACTCCGGCTGGGTTTCCGTCTACAAATAAGAGGTTAAACAGTTCCGTAAATTTATGGTGTATGGTCAGTGCATTGGCAAAGTCGCCCTGCAGCGCCAAACGGGTCATTCTGCTGAATTCACGTGGAAAGGCGTTTCCAATAACCGAAATGACTCCTACGGCTCCCAATGTAATCAGCGGGAAAGTAATACCGTCATCTCCGGAAATAACGTCAAAGTTAGCCGGTTTGTTTTTAATGATATCATCCATCTGGGTGATATTACCAGAAGCCTCTTTAATGGCTATAACATTCTGAAAGTCCTTAGCAATGCGCAAAGTGGTCTCTGCGGTCATATTAACTCCTGTACGTCCCGGAACATTATATAATACGATGGGAAGCTCTGTAGCGCTTGCAATTGCTTTATAGTGCTGATAAATTCCTTCTTGTGAGGGTTTATTGTAGTAAGGGACAACGGATAAGATAGCATCTACTCCGGTGAAATCGTCGTTTTTGAGTGTCTCTACAACTGCGCGTGTATTGTTACTTCCGACTCCCAGCAGGATGGGGATTCTTCCGTTGACACGGTCGATTACCATCTTTTTGATTTTCTTTTTTTCTTCTTCACTCAAGGTCGGAGTTTCGGCTGTAGTTCCCAGCACACACAGAAAATCTGCATTATTTTGCAGCAGATAGTCTACCAGTCGCATTAACGCATCGTAATCAACGCTTTCATCCTCTTTGAAAGGAGTAATCAGCGCTACCCCCATTCCTTTCAATCTAGTCTGTATCATGAGTATTAATAATAATCTCTAAATATTTTGCTCGCAAAAGTACGAATATTTTCTTTTTTTACAGCAATAATAATATATAAAATAAGATTATTGCAGAAAAATGTTACGATATAAGCTTTAAAAATTCCTCTTCGTTCATTATTTTAATTCCCAGTTTACTTGCTTTTTCTAATTTCGCAGGTCCCATATTGTCTCCGGCCAGAATAAAACTGGTTTTAGAAGAGATGCTTCCCACGTTCTTGCCACCGTGTTTTTCGATAAGATCCTTGTATTCATCTCTTGAATGGTGGGTGAATACTCCACTGATGACAATGGATTGTCCGGCCAATTTATCGGTATGTCCGCTCAAGTCTTCTTCAGGTCTGTATAGTTGCAATCCTGCTGTTTTTAATCGGTCCACCAATTTACGATTTGATTCATTCGCAAAGTAGTTAAGGATACTCCGAGCTATTTTTTCACCGATTTCATCGATATTGATCAGAGTTTCCAGATCTGCATTTTCCAACTCTTCTATGTCTTTAAAAGATTTGGCTATTTTTTTAGCTACCGTTTCGCCTACAAAACGAATACCTAATGCAAAAATTACTCTTTCAAAAGGTACCTCTTTGCTTTGCATGATTCCTTTAATGATGTTTTCCGCAGATTTGTCTCCCATACGGTCCAAGCCTCTGATGTCATCTGTCGTCAGTCGATAGAGGTCGGCTGTGTCATGAATCAGTCCTAAACGGTAGAACATGTCAACGGTTTCAGGTCCTAATCCGTCTATATTCATTGCTTTCCGGCTGATGAAGTGCTCTATTTTTCCTTTGATTTGTGGTGGACAGGCGGTCTCATTCGGACAATAATGGGCGGCTTCTCCTTCGTATCTTATCAGCTTACTGCCACATTCCGGACAGTGAGTGATGAATTTTACCTTTTCACCGATCATGAAGCGGACCGACGTATCCACACCGGTTATTTTGGGGATGATTTCTCCTCCCTTTTCTACGTAGACCATATCGCCTATATGCAAATCGAGTCCTTCAATGATATCCGCATTATGCAATGATGCGCGTTTCACTACTGTGCCCGAAAGTTGTACCGGGTCGAGATTGGCTACCGGTGTTACGGCGCCGGTTCTCCCTACCTGATAGGTTACCATGTTCAAGCGGGTCAGTGCACGTTCAGCCTGAAATTTATAGGCAATGGCCCAGCGGGGAGACTTGGCTGTGAACCCAAGATTCCTTTGCTGCTTGAGGCTGTTTACTTTCAGTACGATTCCGTCTGTAGCAACGTTCAGGTTTTTGCGCTCTACGTCCCAATAGTTGATAAAGTCGAAGACTTCTTGTAGTGTCTGGCACTTACGCATTAACGGGGAAATCTTAAATCCCCATTTGGCTGCTTCCTGCAGATTTTCATAATGTCCGTCAGTCGGCAGATTATCGCCAAGCAGATAATAGAGATAGGCATCCAGCTTACGGGAAGCCACGATGGCGGAATTTTGTAATTTCAATGTTCCCGATGCGGCATTTCTCGGATTTGCAAAGAGAGGTTCTTCGCGGGCCTCTTTTTCCCGGTTTAATGCTTCGAAAACTTCCCATGGCATCAAGATTTCTCCACGAATTTCGAAAACTTCCGGATAATTATCTCCATGTAGGACGAGAGGAATACTCCGAATGGTCTTTACGTTGTCTGTTACATCGTCCCCTTTTTCACCGTCACCGCGGGTTACCGCGCGGATCAGTTTACCATTTTCGTAAGTTAAAGAGATAGAGGTACCATCATACTTCATCTCGCAACAAATCTCAAAATCTTCATTCAAAGCTTTACGCACTCTGTCATAGAAGTCGGTTACTTCATTCTCCGAATATGTATTCGACAATGAAAGCATCGGATATTTGTGCGCTACTTGGGTAAAATTCTTATTGATATCGCTACCTACACGCATAGTAGGTGAGTTTTCGTCTTTATATTCCGGATGTTCCTGTTCCAGGTCCTGAAGTTCCCTCATTAAATCGTCGAATTCTTTATCTGAGATTTCCGGGGCATTCAGCACATAATAATTGTAATTATGCTGATGGAGTTGGAGACGGAGTTGCTCTATTTTTTCTTTTACAGTCATATATTCTTAGGATTGTTTTAGGCAAAAATACGGGTTTCTCTTCAAATATTTGTACTTTTGCGAAAAATTAAAGATTATGCGTATCGATATTATAACGGTTTTGCCCGAAATGATTGAGGGCTTTTTCAATTGTTCTATTATGAAACGGGCCCAGGACAAAGGACTCGCTGAAATTCATATTCACAATTTACGTGATTATACCGAAGACAAGTATCGCCGGGTGGATGACTATCCATTTGGAGGTTTTGCCGGTATGGTGATGAAGATAGAACCTATTGAACGGTGTATTAATACCCTGAAAGCAGAGCGTGATTATGATGAAGTGATATTTACCACACCTGATGGAGAGCAGTTTGATCAGAAGATGGCTAATAGTTTGTCTTTATCCGGTAATCTTATCATTTTATGCGGGCATTTTAAAGGTATCGATTATCGCATCCGGGAGCATTTGATCACAAAAGAAATCAGTATTGGAGATTATGTTTTGACCGGCGGTGAATTGGCTGCCGCCGTTATGGCGGATGCTATCGTTCGAATTATTCCGGGTGTGATTTCTGATGAACAGTCCGCCCTTTCTGATTCTTTCCAGGATAATTTGTTGGCGGCACCTGTTTATACTCGTCCGGCAGAATATAAGGGGTGGAAAGTACCCGAGATTCTGCTTTCAGGGCACGAAGCGAAGATTAAGGAATGGGAACTCCAACAGTCGTTGGAACGTACTAGGAGACTGCGTCCGGATCTGTTGGAAGATTAACTTATGTTGTATATAAAAAAGAATGCCTTTCTCCATTAGAAAGGCATTCTTTTTTTATGAAATATATTATTAATAAAAGGAATAGTCTTTGAGCAAACTCATACTTTCCGGTCCGGGGGGCTTCGATTGGTTCCGTGAGCAGACTGAGATAAGCGTATCCGCATTTGGATAGCATTTTAAAGTCAAACTGCAGCGAAGGGGTGTGATGTGTTTTTGACTATACCTCAAGTGCACCTATAATTTCAGAAACAGACTTGCATCCGTGTCTTTCCAGGTAATCGTTTATACCATCTATAACTTTGATGGTGACAGCCGGATCTATGAAATTTGCCGTACCAATCTGTATGGCTGAAGCACCTGCAAGCATGAACTCGACAGCATCTTTCCAATTCATGATACCGCCTAGTCCTATGACCGGAATATTTACTGCTTTAGCAACTTGCCACACCATTCTTAGTGCGATGGGTTTTACTGCTGCACCGGACATGCCGCCTGTCACTGTTGAAAGGATGGGGCGTTTGCGCTCAGCATCGATGGCCATTCCCAGCAATGTATTGATTAATGATACACTATCGGCGCCGTTGGCCTCGGCTGCCCGTGCCATTTCTGCTATATCTGTAACGTTGGGAGATAGCTTGACGATAAGTGTCTTTTTGTAAGCAGAACGCACTGCTTGTACAACTTCTGATACTCCTTTAGTTGTCACCCCAAATGCCATACCTCCTTGTTTTACATTAGGACAAGAGATGTTTAATTCGATAGCAGGAATTTTGTCAAGTTCATTAATGATCTCTGCAGTCTTTACATAGTCTTCAATGGCTGATCCGGAAACATTCACAATCATGTGGGTCTGAATGTCTTTGATACGGGGATAAATGTGATTTGAGAAATATTCTACACCCTTATTTTGCAGTCCTACAGCGTTTAACATACCGGATGGGGTCTCTGCCATGCGGGGATACGGGTTACCTTCACGTTTGTGAAGAGTAGTACCCTTTACAATGATACCGCCTATTCGCGTTATATCAATAAAATCCGCAAATTCCTCACCATATCCAAATGTACCCGAAGCTGTCATTACCGGGTTCTTCATTTGTAGTTTACCAATGTTTACACTTAAATCTGCCATAATAGTTTATTTATATTGAAAACAGGACCTTCTTTACAAACGCACAAATGCCCCTCTGTGGTGTTTTCAACGCAACAGAGGCAGGCTCCTATGCCACATGCCATTGTATTTTCCAATGATACTTCGCAATTGATATCGTTACCTTTGGCATATTTGGCTACTGCCATCATCATGGGTTTCGGGCCACATGTATAAATCTGCTCGAATTTTATTTTATTCAGTATGGAATGTTGGGTCACATATCCCTTTTCTCCATGGCTGCCGTCTTCGGTTGTAGTATAGACCTCTCCGTAAGCGGCAAAATCTTCTAATTGGAGCAGATCTTTGTTGCTGCGTGCCCCCAAAAGAAATGTTGGTTTACTGCCGTTTTTAGCAAGTTGTTCACCCAAGTAGAGCATAGGGGCAGTCCCTACACCTCCGCCCACTAATAATAGCTTATCAGAAGGCTTTTCGGGCATTGTGAAGCTATTTCCGAGTGGGAGTACTACATTGATAATCTCTCCTCGATTTACTTGCGCAAGACGTTTTGTTCCATCACCTACAAGTTGGATCAGAAACCATACTTCGTTGCGTTGTCTGTCTACATAATTAATAGAAATGGGGCGACGCAGGAAAGTGGTGGGTGAACCATCTATCCGAATTTCCGCAAACTGTCCCGGTAGCATTTCCGGGAGGACGGTCTGAGAGGTCAATTTCAGCAGCACATAGTTGGTATGCAATCTGAGATTCTCAGTTACTGTCAGGTCTAAAATAAATTTTTTCATGTATTGTTGAAAGTAAATTCGTATTCGTCCTGCAAAGATACGGGAAATTGTGCAAACAGTGATTTATCTGTCTTATTTTTCTCCTCTGAATGTCTCATACGTATTATCATCGAAGAAAATTCTTATTTCAGTTATTTTTCTGGAAGGCTTTTCTATATATCTAATTTCTTGTTTTACAATCTCTTTCGGGGTGTTTTGGGGACTTTCTAACGGCATTTCCCTGCGATTTTCCGGAGTAACTGTCCCGTTGGGCGGAATTATGGCATTCTCAGCAAATAAGGAAGGTTGAAAATCAGAAGCTGATTGGATGCTTTCTTCGGATATATTGCCTTGCCCATACAACAGCCATTCCAATTTTACATAGTTATATTTCTGATGTACTTTCATAATAACATCCAAACTGGGGTTGTTCCGCCCATTCAAAATATGAGAGAGAGTGGATTGCTGAATACCTATGCTTTCGGCGAAAGCACCGGAAGCCATATTCTCTTTTTCCATGATAATTTTAATCCTATCTTTTATTTCCATATCCTTTGAAGATTTACAAATGTATGACTTATTAGTTGATTCACAAAAGTAAAGCATTTATTTAGCTTCGCACAAAAGTAAAAAATAAAAATCACAAAAGCAAATTACAAATATAATATTAATATTTTAGATTTGTAAAGAGAGTGTGATATATTGCTCTTAATATTTTGGGTATCGATGTGTATGATTGTAATATCCATTAAATCTTTAGTTTATATCAAGACTGTATATGTCTGAAAAACAATCACTTTTATGCGTTACCATATACCTTGATACTCTTTATATCACAAATGTTTCTGTATCTTGGACTATTACCTGAATATTAGATTGATATATTGTTTTTTTCTTATTGAGTATTTAATCATTAGCTGGTATTAAAATAAGTGTTAACCACTCTCCTATTACATCCACAATTGTAAATGTATATATGTAATGAAGCTGTAATCACAAATGTAATTCATGATTTTATTGTATAAAAACAAAGATATTACTTTTGTGAATGTATATTGTGTTACATACACACTTCACAACTGTCATATCCTATCGTTAAATATGCAACAAATAGTAGATATTTATCTATTTTTTCTTGTTACTGGAGAACCCTTCAAGTAAAATTTGTCACTCATAGTTTTACATATAGGCTATAATGCCAAAATATTGCATTATTTCCATATAAATGCCCGTTTAAATGAAATTATTCAATTCTGAGAGGCTTTGATTTATTATAAATAATTGATTTACAGTATTATATGTGCGTTTTGTTAGGCTGATTTTTTTTCTATTCCAGAAAATATAGATACTTTATGTATGAAAATGACATTATGATACAGGTTATGATATTCTGTTAGCATCATGATAAGGCTATGAATATTCATTGCTATCTTCAATAAGGGTTAGCTTCATTGTGTTTCTATTATATAGTATATGTTGTATTCTTTTTATCCTTTTCTGCCTTTGGGATAAGGAATGTATCATACTACTTTTACTGAGAAATCTATTTTATGGGAAAATAGACTCTTATTTTGACTAGGTTCGGCATTAAGGAGGTAGAATGACAGAAGGCTAAATAAGAATGTAAAAAAATAGGTTAGTTACTACCAGAGAAGAAGGTATTTGATTACGGAGGATACATTTACTCCCCATACCACACTTCGATATTGGTAAAAGTATGATATAGGGAGCAGATACTGAAATAAATTGTTTTTTAATGAAGAATCTTGAATACTAATTCACGAAGAATATCTCCATCGCTTATCGAGGTATTGCCTACACCTTTCGATTTTGCGTCTGCATATCGTATTTCTCCTACAATTTGCATTGTCTTCACTCCAGTGTATTTCCGCATTGCCGTCAGGTAATCGCGGGCCTGCCACGGGGTTTTAAGCCCTAACATGGTAGCCACTCCCTGTTCTGATTTATCCGGTGCATAGTAGGCCAACATTAGGTTTGAGTAAAAGTTGAATAGTAAAGAAAGCGTCATTTGTATCGGATTTGTTTTAGGATTTTCTTCAAAGTATTTTATTATTTTATTGGCCTTGAGTACATCCTTTTCGACCAGTGCACTACGCAATTCAAAATTATTATAGTCTTTACTTATCCCTATGTTTTTCTCTATTTGTTCAGGAGTTACGCGTTTCTGACCGCCGGGTAATGTGATGATCAGTTTTTCCAGTTCACCCGTCAAACGGCTAAGATCCGTACCCACAAAATCAGCTAACATTGCGGTAGCTTTAGGCTCCATGTCTATCCCTTTACGTTTCATATATGAACTGATAAATGCAGGCAGCTGTGCTTCTTTTATCTTTTTGGATTCGAAAAGAATACCTGTTTTTTCAATTTCTGCAGCTAACTTCTTTCTGCGGTCCAGAGCGCCATGTTTATGACAAACCACTAATATTGTTGAGTTTAACGGTTTTTGCAGGTAATAAGATAGTTCTTCTATATTGCGGATGGCTTGTGCCTCTTTTACTATCACTACCTGATGTTCTGACATCATCGGGTAGCGCTTAGCGGCATTAATCACAGTCGCCACATCCACATCTGCACCATATACTACGGTCAGGTTAAACTCTTTCTCAGTATCCGTCAGTACGTTGTCGGTAATGTAATCGGCTATTAAGTCGATATAATACGATTCTTCTCCCATCAAATAGTAGATGGGACGATATTGCTTGGCCCTCAGTTCTTTGAGGATGTCATCGCAAGTCAGTTCTTGTTTGGCCATATAAATATAAGTGTGGCGTTACCAGTCGAATTTCAGGTGTTTTACAGTTTTCTTTTCATCAATGATCATTCGTAGCGAGGCGATGCCTATCTCTACATGCTCCTCTACATAGTTTTTGGTAACGATGTTGTCGCTTTTATCAGTTTTCACTCCTTCCGGAATCATAGGCTGGTCGGATACGAGTAGTAAAGCTCCGGTCGGGATATGATTGGCAAAACCGCAACTGAACAGAGTTGCCGTTTCCATATCAACTGCCATTGCACGAGTTCTTTTCAGATACTCTTTAAAGGTGTCATCATGCTCCCAAATACGGCGGTTGGTTGTATAGACTGTTCCTGTCCAATAATCGCGAGCATAGTCACGGATAGCCGATGATACGGCACGCTGCAGCATAAATGCCGGCAGGGACGGAACCTCCGGCGGGAAATAGTCGTTTGAGGTACCTTCACCACGGATAGCGGCAATTGGCAGAATCAGGTCACCTATTTTATTTTTTTTATCGATTCCGCCACATTTTCCCAGAAACAGGCAGGCCTTTGGAGAGATGGCACTCAGCAGATCCATAATTATGGCGGCATTGGGACTTCCCATGCCAAAGTTGATGATTGTGATTCCTTCTGCACTGGCAGAGATCATATTGGCGTCTTTACCCAAAATGGGAACATTAAATTTCTCTGCAAATATTTCTACATACTTGTTGAAGTTAGTCAACAGGATATACTCTCCAAAGTCTTCCAGGTTACGTTTGGTGTAACGGGGTAGCCAATTAGCTACGATTTCTTGCTTTGTTTTCATAAGATTCCATTAAATTTGTGCTTCCAATAGCAGGAAGCCATTATTTAACTTACAAAAATAGTAAATGTTATCGTTAAACCTACCAGTATTTGACACTAAAATCGCCACTCGAAATGGAAAAAATGTTATTTTCGATGTGATTCGCCGTCGTTATGTCGCATTGACCCCTGAAGAATGGGTCCGTCAGCACTTTGTACACTTTCTTATTGTTCATAAGGGGTATCCGTCGTCTTTGATGGCAAATGAAGTGCTGCTGAACCTGAACGGGACTAAAAAACGATGTGACACAGTGCTATACAAACGCGATCTTAGTGCCAGAATGATTGTTGAATATAAAGCTCCCCACATTGAGATTACGCAGGCTGTTTTTGATCAGATCACCCGCTATAATATGGTTTTGAAAGTTGATTATCTGGTTGTCAGTAATGGGATGCAACACTATTGTTGCCGGATGGATTATGATACTCAAAGTTATTCGTTTCTGTCGGATATTCCGGATTATGACGCTTTATAAAATTAACAATGTTAATGACTCTTTCCGGCATCTATTATCCTCTTTCCAGGAAGTTAATATCGTAAATGCAAGAAGTTAATTGTTTATCATTACGAAGTTAACTTTAACACACTATTAAAGTTAACTTCGTAATGATGGATTGTTCGTATAATAAACGGCTTGTAATCAATACTTTTGTTTCAAAAGCTAATTTTCATTGTATCGGTATGGCGTTAAGATGAAAATGCTTGGTTGACTTTTTGACAACTATAAAAAAGCCTATTGACACCCGAAACTCTGTCCGGTGACAATAGGCTGTGAAATGAAAAAGACGTTTTTTACAATAGAGAACTTGAAATAGAGGACTATTTCTTTTTCTTGCGATCCAATACGTTTTCCTGGAACTTTTGCATCAGCTCGTAGAAATTCGGGATATATATCGTTGCCAGTAACGTGTTCAGGGCCATACCGAAAACAACAGCTGCGCCGAGTGCGATACGGCTTTGCGCCCCGGCCCCTGTGGCGAACAGAAGAGGCATCACTCCCAATACGAATGCAAAAGAGGTCATCAGGATCGGACGCAGCCGGACATGCCCGGCTTCATAGGCGGCATCGCGAATAGAGTTACCTTCGGCACGGAAGTCGCGTGCAAATTCAACAATGAGGATTCCGTTTTTCGCAGAAAGGGCGATCAGTAAAATGATGCCGATCTGAGTATAAATGCTCACAGGGGTCCCCATGACAGAACAACCTATCATTGCTCCCAATAAAGCCATTGGCAATCCCATAATTGCTGATAAGGGGCTTGTCCAGCTTTCGTATTGGGCTGCCAGTACCAGGAATGCCACCAATAATGCCATGATGAATACGATGGTGGTTGTGTTGCCTGCTTGCGTCTCCTGATAGGCTACCGAGGTCCATTCGTAGCCAAACTCGTTACCCAGTTGGTCCTTAATCAGGTCTTCCATTTGCTGTATTCCCTCACCCGAACTGCTTCCCGAAGCCACGTTGCAGGTGATAGATGCTGTCGAGTACATGTTGTAACGGCTGATCTGGTCCATCCCCAAGCGCTCTTCGACTTTGGTAAAGGATGAAAATGGGACCATATCTCCTTTGGCGTTGGGGACGCTGAGTTTCAGCACGTCGTCAATTACTTTTTGAGCTTGTTCTCCGGCCTCTATCTTTACCTGATAGATACGTCCGAATTGAACAAAGTCATTGACATAGGCCGCTCCCATATAATAACTCAGTGTAGAGAATACGTTATCCAACTGAATGCCCATAAACTGTACTTTATCGCGGTCGATATTCAGGAAATACTGTGGTACATTGGCCTGGTACATACTGGATATGGATGCGAGAGCGGGTTGAGTGTGATAAGTAGCCATCAGGGTTTCGACAGCCCGTTGCATTTCAGTCGGCCCCAGGTTATTGCGATCTTCCAATTGTAGCTGTAACCCTCCTGAAGCTCCTAATCCGGGAATGGCCGGAGGTACCATTGCGAATATCTGTGCTTCCTGGATGCCATAAGCCATCTCGTTGAAACGTTCGACCACAGCCGCAGCAGTATGCTCTTTTCCTTTCCGTTGGTCCCAGTTTTTCAAGACAACGAAATAAGTACCTGTGTTGGACTGTTCGCCACCTCCCATAATAGAAAATCCGCTGATACCGATATAGTCTTTTACTTCAGGATAACTGTCCAGAATCTGATTGACTTTCCGACCCACAGCCTGTGTGCGTTCCAGACTTGAAGCCGGTGGCAACTGGATGACAGCTATGAAGTAGCCGTCATCTTCATCAGGGACGAAGGTTGAAGGCCATTTCATGAACAGGATAACAGCCACTGCCGTAATAATACCATAAGAGATCAACGCAAGGCCGGGACGGATGAGTAATCCCTTCACGATACGGTCATATAGATTCTGTATCTTATCATATACCTTATTGAATCCCTTGTATATGAAGAAATTGGATGGCTTGTTATGCTCCAGAAACAGTGCGCATAATGCCGGGGTCAGTGTCAACGAATTAATACCGCTTAATACGGTAGATGCAGCAATGGTCAGGGCAAATTGCTTATAAAGTTGTCCGGAGATGCCGCTGATTAATGTGGTAGGGATAAAAACTGCCAATAATACCAATACCACTCCGACAATTGGTCCTGTGATTTCTCCCATTGCTTTGGTGACGGCTTCTTTGGGAGAATACTGTCCTGTCTCCAGCAAACGTGAAGCATTTTCTACTACCACAATCGCATCATCCACCACTATTGCTACGGCAAGTATCAATCCGAATAGAGTTAAAGTATTGATTGAAAATCCAAGTGCCGCCATGACTGCCAGTGTACCGATCAGTGATACCGGAATGGTGATACATGGAATGATGACAGCCCGCCAGTTCTGTAGAAACAGGAAGATAACGAGTACCACCAATAAGGTTGTTTCCAGAAAAGTAACGAGTACTTCATCAATGGATGCATTGATGACATCGGTCGTATCTAAGGTCACGTTATAGCTGACTCCGGCCGGGAAGTTTTGTGCAAGCTCCTGCATTTTTGCCTTGACTCCTTTAGAGACATCGAGCGAGTTCGAACCCGGTTGTTGATAGATAGCGATGGCAGCAGTAGGGTGTCCCTTTAGTTTGGACACTACGTTGTACGAAGAACTGCCGAGGTCGATGCGCGCCACATCTTTTAGCCGGAGCATTTTCCCTCCTTCTTCAGTTCGGATAATAATGTTGCCGAACTCTTCGGGAGACGTCAGGCGACCTTGTACATTCAAGGTATACTGATAGGCATTATTGTTGTTTTTGCCAATAGGCTGTCCGATATAACCGGCACTGACCTCTATGTTTTGTGACTGGATAGCCTGATAGATTTGTGCCGGCGAGAGGTTACGGATGCGCATTGCTTCCGGATCGAGCCAGACGCGCATGCTGTAATTGCCCGCTCCCATTACATTGACAGCCCCTACGCCGGGTACACGTGTCAATTGGTCTACCAGATTCAACTGAGCGTAGTTCGTAAGGTAAAGCCCGTCGTATACAGAGTCTTGTGCCTGCATCGTGAGAAACATCACAATATTGGACGATTGCTTCTGTACCGTTACTCCCTGAACGATGACAGGTTCCGGTAACGAAGATTGTGCTACGCTTACCCGGTTTTGAACTTGTACAGTGGCCATATCTATGTCTGTACCGACAGCAAAAGTAATGGTCAACGAATAGGCACCCGAGCTGGACGCTGTAGAGCTCATATACAGCATACCGTCTACGCCATTTACTTGCTGTTCTATGGGAATGCCGACAGTCTGGGCTACGGTCTCAGCATTTGCCCCCGGATAGAAGGCAGATACCTGTACTGTAGGCGGAGTTATCTCCGGAAACTGTGCGACAGGCAATATATTTAATGTTACCAATCCGGCCACCACGATGATCAATGCCAGTACCGTGGCGAATATAGGTCGATTGATAAAGAACTTTGAAAACATGCAGTTAACGATTAGAGGTTGATGACTCGTGATTGACTGATACGGGCTTGACTTTCATGCCATCACGTACTTTCATCAGTGCTGTGGTGACATATTGTTCTTTGGGTGAAAGTCCGCTCTTTATCTGGCGCAATGTGTCATTGACCAGTTGTCCCGGTTCGATATGCCTGTAGCGTACTATATTCGAATCGTTTACGATGTATAGGTATTTCCCCAACTGATCTGTACCGATGGAAGCTTCCGGAACAAGCACTGCTTGTTTTGCCTCGGCATAAGGCAATGTGATACTGACGTATAGTCCGCTTTTCAGAATACCTTTCGGATTATCCAGATTGGCGCGCACGTTGAGTGTTCCTGTGTTCAAGTCGACATTGGGCGATAAATAATCCAATGTGGCCGGATAGTTTTGTGTGCCGTTCTCACCTAGGCGCACGATGACATTTTTGGGGAGTTCCTTTTCTTTACCGTTTTGAGAGAGTAGCATTGAAAGCCATTGGTTGTCGGCAACATTAAAATAGGTGTACATGCGGTCGTCTTTATAGATCGTAGCCAAAGTGACAGGTTGTGCGGCTCCGCTGATATAGCTGCCCACATCGTAAAGCGAGCGGCTGACAGTTCCGTTGAAAGGGGCACGGATATAGCAATAGCCCAGATTGGTGTGTGCAGTATTCAGAGTGGCTTCGGCATTGCTGACTGCTGCAGTGGCTTCGGCTACATTCGATTCAGCTTGTAATACTTGTATACGGCTGACCGCATCACTTTTTAGAGCCTCTTTCATGCGGCTATAGTTGTTACGGGCATATTCCAACTGTGCAAGTGCGGTTTTCAGTTGCGCTTCGGCTTGAGTTACATTATCTTTGTAGATCGTTGGTTCGATTACGAATAAGAGTTGCCCCTGCTTCACACGAGTTCCCGGTGTGAAAGAGGCGGACTGCAAGGCACCGTTGACTCTGGCTACCAGATTTACTGTTTGTTCGGTAGTCAGATATCCCGGATAATCTTTTGTTAGGGTAATGTTTTGTACGAGTGGATATGCCACACTGATTTCCGGAGTAGGCATCCCTCCTCTTTCGGCTTCTTTTTTCCCTTTACATCCGCTCATTATCAAAGGGAGGATGAGGAAAATATACATTAGTTTTTTCATTATGACAAGTCTTTATAGTTAATTATTCAGGTTTCCGGACCATCCGCCTCCCAATGCCTGGTACATAGCTATCAGTTGGAGTAGAGAATATCCTCTGGCTTGAACCAGCTGGTTTTCATAACTGAGCAGTGAGCGTTGGGCATCCAGTACGTTCTGGAATGGGGTCAATCCTTGTTTGTAAAGTTCCAGCGAGAGAGTCAGGGTCTCTTGTCCCTGATTGCGCACTTCGCGCAAAGCTACTATTTGCTTGATAGAATTCCGGTAAGCGTTCATAGCGTTGTCTGTCTCTTGTACGGCGGTCAATACTGTCTGATTGAACTGGTTGATAGCTTCGTCCAATTGTGCTTTGGCCAATTTGGTAGCATTCACTAGTTGAGTTCCTTTAAAAAGCGTCCAACTCAGTGCCGGAGCAATTTCATAGGTCATACTTTTATGATGGGTCAGGTCTTTCAGGTCCTTTGCTGCATAACCAACCGATCCTTTTAGAAAGACCTGAGGCAACCAGTCCGACTTAGACGCTCCTACTAAAGCGGCTTGTGCATTGACGCTTCGTTCGGCACTGCGTATGTCCGGGCGGCGAAGTAACAAATCGGCCGGAAGCCCCACTCCGATAGGTTCCATATAATCCGGTAATGTTCCGGGAGCGGTTAGAGCTGGCCGCACTTCCTGGGGATAAGTACCCAATAGTATGGCAAGGGTCGTAATGTATTGATTAATGCCCGATTCGATTTGAGGAATCGATGCTTTGGTACTGAAGAACACCGACTTAGCCTGTGCCACATCCAGTTTAGATACGAGTCCGGTGTTGTATCTTACTTCTGTAATTTTTAATACCGCCTCTTGAGATGCACAGTTCTTTTGCACTACGTCCAATTCTTGTTGCAACTCCCGCAGGTTGATGTATGCTGAGGCTACCTGGGCACAAAGTGATATCATTGTGCCGGTATATTCTTCTTTACTGGCCGCAAAGTTTTCTTTCTGGGCTTTTACGCGATTGCGTATGCTTCCAAAGAGGTCTAACTCCCAGCTCATATTGAGCGAGGCATCATAATAATGTTGAGTCGATTGTGGCAAGTCACTGGTGTTGCCACTGCTTTGCTGGCGGGTCCATCCGGCATTCAACCCGATTGTTGGGAAAAAATTTCCACGTTCCATTCTTAAGTTGGCTTTTGCCATATTGATACGATCAATCGCAGTCAGTACCGAATAATTCTGCTTGACTGCAACGGAGATGAGTGAGTCGAGAACGGGGTCCTGAAATGCTTTCCACCATTGGTCGTCTACTGGCAATACTTGCTGAAATATTTGTGTATCTTCTTCCCATCCTTGTGGTAATGGTTTGTCCAGATAGCGGCTCGTGGCCTGTGGAAAGGCAACGGATGAAAGAAACAGCAAGAACGTGATACTTCCTATTCGTAGTTTCATAAGCTTAGGTTATTTAGAAATGAAAACATAACAACGAAAAGAAGTATTTGTTTATCCGCTCTGCAAGAGAATGGCTACGCTCAAAAGGGAATCTGTTTTCTTTAAAAAGTAAATGGGTATTTCATAAACAAAAACCCATAACTTTACTAAAATTCAATAGGAATTATAGTAAAATTATGGGTTTAAATAGTATTATAATATGTCTCACTAGTCCTCCGGAATCGGACTATCGAGCTTTATTCAGCTTTTCTTCTGATAGCTCTTTTGGTGGTAACCGGTGCTTCTTCTACTTTGTGTTCTATTTCTACACCTGCCAGTTCCGGGTCAATCATGATACGTCCACAGTATTCGCAAACGATAATTTTTTTACGTGAACGGATATCCAGTTGTCTCTGAGGCGGAATTTTATTGAAACAACCACCACATGCATCACGCTGTACGTATACAATACCTAAACCGTTACGTGAATTTTTACGGATGCGCTTGAAAGATTGAAGCAGGCGGGGTTCTATCTTTGTCTCGAGATCTTTTGCTTTGTCTCTCAACTTCTCTTCTTCCTGTTTGGTCTCTTCGATGATTTCATCCAGTTCATTCTTCTTCTGGTCGAGGTCTTTCTGGCGTTCTTCCAGCGCTTTGGTATTTTTCTCTATTTCTTCAGATTTCTCCTGCTCTTCTGCAGTAAATTCTTTAATTCTCTTTTCGCAAAGTTCCATTTCCAAAGACTGGAATTCGATCTCTTTTGTCAGGAAGTCATATTCGCGGTTATTACGAACATTGTCCTGCTGTGATTTATATTTCTCAACCGAAGCTTTGGCTGCTTCAATTTCCACTCTCTTACCGGCGATAGCTGATTTGAGTTCGTCTACTTCCGACTTGATTTTGTCGATACGTGTACTCAGACCGGCAATTTCGTCTTCAAGGTCTTGTACTTCCAATGGAAGTTCACCTCTCAACGTTTTAATCTCGTCAATCTTAGATAATGTTGTTTGCAGCTGGTACAAAGCTTTCAACTTCTGTTCCACTGTCAACTCTTTCGGTTCATTTTTAGCTTCTCTTGCCATTTTACTTATAAATATTTAATGGGATTCGTGTTTACCTTACTAAATTGGAGTGCAAAATTAGGAAATAAATCCCGTATTATAGAATAAAAAATTTCTTTTGTATATTGTTCGCTTTCGTAATGTCCTATTTCAGCAAGCAAAATGTCAGTTTCACGACCGAAATAGTCGTGATATTTAATTTCACCCGTGATAAAGACATCAGCTCCGCTACGGACTGCCTGCGGAATAAGGAAAGCTCCTGCCCCTCCGCAAAGGGATACTTTCTGAATCAGGCGGCCTGTAAGTTTGTTGTGCTTCAAACATCCGACTTCGAATATTTTCTTTATTCGCTTCAGGAATTCGAGTTCGGATTCCGGTTCTTCCAATTCACCGACAATTCCTGATCCGACTTGGGCCCAACTATTGTGGAGAGGATATAAGTCATAAGCCGGTTCTTCATATGGATGTTTGGAAAGCAATGCACGGATAACTTCTCCTTTTTTATATTCAGGCAGGATCGTTTCAATCCGCACTTCTGTTTCGTGATGAAGTTCTCCCACTGTTCCGCAGAAAGGATGGCTCCCTTCCTGTGCGCGGAAAGTTCCCTCCCCTTCTGTATTATAACTACACGAATCATAATTGCCTATACATCCACATCCTGCTGTGAACAAAGCATTACGGACCTCTTCAGCCTGGGCAGACGGAACAAATGTGACTAATTTTATCAGACTGCTTTCTTTAGGGTCGAGTATACGTACATTTTTTAATCCTATCTTCTCGGCTATTTTGAAATTGACTCCGCCCGGAGCATTATCCAGATTGGTATGGGCCGAATAAATAACGATGTCGTTTTTGATTGCTTTCAGAATGCATCGTTCAACGTAATCTTTACCGGTGATTGATTTATAACCTTTAAAAATAAGAGGATGATGGGATATAATGAGATTACATCCGGACGCGATGGCTTCATCCAACACAGCTTCGGTAACGTCAAGACACAACAAAGCCCCTGTTGTTTCCGCATCTGTCAATCCGATTTGCAGGCCGGCATTATCAAATCCGTCTTGCAATGGCAGAGGCGCGAACCGTTCAAGGGCGCTTACTATTTCTTTAATTTTCATTTTTAGTAGAAAATTTGCCTGCAAATATAAGAAAAAGATAGCACCTTGCCTTGCTTTTATTGATTTTTTAATATATTTACCTCCTAATTTATAAAGACTCAAACCAATGAAGGCATTTTTACCGTTACTTTTCTCTTTTTTCTTTATTATTTCATGCCAGCAACACAAAGAAGCTACTATATCTCCTATCGATGAAGAAGATGAATTGCAAGAGGAGGCCGATAGCCTTCCCCGTGCGACAGCCATTTTTTGGCTTGATAAATATCATATGAAAGAGCTGAAAAAGGACGATGTGCTTACTTTCCGTACGGCTAAGGCTAAAGTCATCATTCGGAATGATGGGACAATCGATCTTCTGTCGTTTGTGGAACAACAGCCTGGGAATGCACAACGATATATCCGTTACCGACTGAAAGATTTCAAGGTTAAGAAAATCTTGATGGATAACGGCTATATCAATCCGGGTGAACAATACGTCCAACTCCGTTATATACCTGCACTTGCAAGGCGCGTTAAATAGTGATTTCTACTATGTTTCCTTCAGGATCAAGAATAGCACTTTCAAAATAGCCGTCTCCGGTGGTTCGTGGCTCACTCTCGATAACAAAACCATCCTTACGGAGTTGTTCTGTGAGTTCCAATACAGCTTCTTTGCTACCGACAGAAAAGGAAAAATGAGCTAACCCGAGGCAGTCTTTTAATGCAGGTGTTGTGATATCTTCTCTTTGCATAATTTCCAGAGAAGCAAATCCCTGATCAAAACTGATGAAATAAGATTCAAATCCTTTTTTAGGATTGATATACTTTTCATTACTTGTTCCGTTGAAATAAGTGATATAGAAATTTCTAAGTTCCTCTAAACGGGTAGTCCAGATGGCAATGTGGCTGATGTGCATATTCCTGATAGTATCGATTAATTATTAATATTTGCACAAATATAGGTAAATATTGATAGTTATGCTTTGATTTATATCAATAATCATGCAATTATCGCTTCTTTATCATTTTGTTCTTCATTGCATATTTCTCATCGACTACCCGGTCGGTAGGATAGAATGTAAATGCCATGCGCCAACCTGATTCTTGATAAATAAATTTTCTTCCGCTGGCACCATGAGATATTTTATCGTACTTTTCTTTTAAAAAGCCGCTTATTCCTTGAGGAATAGCCTTTCCGATTTGCAGGAAGTCTACGGTAATAAAAAATCCTGGGATATGTATTTCACTTATTAATTGTAAAATGGAGTCGGTTGATGTCATAGTACGGCTACTTTTGAGATTCTTTGGTTACTTGCAAAATACGTCCGTATTCATCGAACGATTTACGGGATGCCAGCGAGATGGTGATCATTAATGATAACATAGAGGCTGTGAAAGTAATGACCATAATCATCATTTGATATTTTATGGCAACGTTTGGACTGCTGCCTCCCAAAATTTGCCCGATCATCGTGCCTGGAAGTGCTACTAATCCCATAACCGCGATATTGGCAATCAGTGGGCTGAAAGATTTGATAATCGCTTCCCGTATGAATGGTGCCTGTGCTTCCTGACGAGTGGCACCATTGCCCAACAGGTAACAGTACAATTGCTGTTCACGTTTCAATCCACTATAATAAGTGTTCAAGGCAATCACGTTGCTTGATAACATATTTCCCATTAAGATTCCGAAAATGGGAATAAAATACTGGGCGCTGAATACATTATCCAGTTGTAATACAATGCCAATAAAGTACATGCCCACCAGCACAACGCTACAGAGGAAACCTACTGATATAGGGATCAGGAGTATTTCACGTTTAAGTCCTGTACGTACCAAAGCTGTTTGTCCGGCTACAAAAATCATGATGATAACCCACAGGAAGTTAATCCATGGGTTATTCCACAGGAAAAGGTATTTCAGGTACATACCTATCAGGAAGAGTTGCACGATCATGCGTGCTGTCCCTATCAGGGTGGCTTTCAGTAATCCGGTTTTGAACTTCCAAAGATAAAAAAGTGGGATTACCAATAACAGTAGCCCTATAAGCAGATTAAAGTAAGATATATCAATAGTTCCCATATACTACAGTGTGATTAGCTGGTTACATCCGTAAGCGAATGTCCGGTCATGAGAAACGGCGAGTATAGCCGTTCCCTTTTCTGCCTGATTACGGAAGAAAGCTAAAACTTTGTCTGTGGAACCGGCATCGAGTGCAGATGTCGGTTCATCTACAATAATCAAAGGTTTTTCCAGCATGGCTGCAACGGCTATCATAATGCGCTGGCGCTGACCACCCGATATTTCGCCTACCCGTTTCTGATAGAGCTCTTTGTCCAGTCCTAATTCATCAAAACAAGTGAAAAGCTTTTCTTTTGAAAAAGAGATGTGTCGATTGGCTTTCAATGCAAAAGGAAGCGATATCATTTCTTTTACCCATTCGGAGGGCAGGGCTAACTCCTGTGGAATCCAAGCTATATGTCTGCGTATGGCATCGATAGTAGTAGGTTCAAGCAAGATACCTCCTACTTTGATTTTGCCTTTTCTTAATGGGACAAATCCCATGATTGCATTGAGTAGAGAGGTTTTTCCACGTCCTGATTGACCTGCTATGCAAGCTGTCTCGCCTTTATTTAGTCGCATACAAAATTCCGAGAAGAGTATATCCTCGCCGAAAGCAATGCATGCATTGTCTATTTGTAACATCGTGTATCTTTAAATCTATCTTGCAAAGTTAGTCAAAATTCATAATATGTGCGGGATTTCTTTTATCTTTGTGTCACTAATTAATGAACGAGATATGATACTGAACGAACGAGACAGTCGCCACGAACATGTATTAAATGTGGCACGGCAGATGATGACTGCTGCCCGTACGGCCCCTAAGGGAAAAGGAATTGACATCATAGAAACTGCAATTGTTACCGGTGAAGAAATACAGCAACTCTCGGATACGTTGAAAGCCATGTTCGAAGAGTTTGGTATGAAATTCTTTTTGCGGGATGCAGATAATATTCTTCAGGCTGAGTGTATCTTATTAATAGGTACGCGTGAGCAAGCTCAAGGATTGAATTGCGGTCATTGTGGATATGCTACATGTTCCGGACGTTCTGAAGGTGTCCCCTGTGCGTTGAATAGCATTGATGTAGGCATTGCAATTGGTTCGGCATGCGCTACAGCGGCTGATTTGCGCGTAGATACCCGTGTCATGTTCTCAGCCGGATTGGCTGCCCAACGTCTTGAGTGGTTGAAAGGATGTCGTCAGGTAATGGCTATCCCGGTTAGTGCTTCTTCCAAAAATCCTTTTTTCGATCGTAAACCTAAGTAATATAGGTAGCGAGTGGCATTTATTACTATTGGTGTAGTGTCCGTTCGCTATTTATGATTTATTCTTTAAAAACTAAAAAAATGGGAATAATGGTTGGTCTTCCTACTTCAGGAGGCACAGAGAAAGATTTGCAATTGAACTTTGGTTTAACTGTTAATGATCAAGTAGAGATGTTAGCCCCCTTCTTGCCTGCAGAGTGGTTTCTGCAAAGTGGTATACAACTAACTTGGCCGCATGCCGGGACAGACTGGGCATATATGTTGGCTGAAGTTCAGGAATGTTTTATAAATATAGCCCGTGAGATTGCGAAACGTGAACTTTTGCTTATTGTCACCCCCTATCCTGAGGAGGTGCGTAAGCAGATCATTGGTACGGTGAATATGGATAATGTACGTTTCCTGAAGTGCGACACGAATGATACTTGGGCGCGCGATCATGGAGCAATTACTTTGATGGATACAGGTGGAGCAAGTTTGCTGGATTTTACTTTCAATGGTTGGGGAGAAAAGTTTGAGGCTCGTTTAGATAATCAGATAACTCGCCGGGCAGTAGAAGCCGGTGCACTGAAAGGGCAATATAAAGATTGTCTGAATTTTGTACTCGAAGGTGGTTCCATCGAAAGTGACGGAGCCGGTACTTTGCTCACAACTTCCGAATGTTTATTGTCTCCACATCGTAATTCGCCGATGAATCGTGTTGATATAGAAGAATATCTTTGCAGAGTATTCCATTTACAACGGGTTTTATGGCTCGATCATGGATACTTATCGGGAGATGATACGGATAGCCATATAGATACATTGGCTCGCTTTTGTTCTCCGGATACTATTGCGTATGTAAAGTGTACCGACTCTGAAGATGAACATTACGAGGCGCTATGCAAAATGGAAGAGCAATTGAAAACGTTCCGCACTACATCAGGTGCTCCTTATCGTTTATTGGCATTGCCTATGGCAGACAAAATAGAAGTAGAGGGAGAGAGATTGCCTGCAACGTATGCCAATTTTTTGATAATGAATGATGTTGTACTTTATCCGACTTATAATCAACCGGAAAATGATAAATTGGCGAAAGAAGTGCTGTGTGAGGCTTTTCCGACATACGAAGTGGTAGGCATTGATTGCCGTGCACTTATTAAGCAGCATGGATCTTTGCATTGTGTGACGATGCAATATCCGACAGGAGTGATTAAATAATAAATTAAAGTATGAGAAAAATAAAAGTAGGAATCATTCAACAGGCTAACACATCAGATATTAGGATAAACCTGATGAACCTGGCTAAAAGTATTGAAGCATGTGCCGCTAATGGCGCTCACCTTGTTGTTCTGCAAGAACTTCATAATTCTTTGTATTTCTGTCAGACAGAGAATACGGATTTATTTGAACTGGCAGAACCCATTCCTGGCCCTTCTACCGGATTCTATTCCGAACTGGCGGCAGCCAATCGGATAGTGCTTGTTACTTCTTTGTTTGAGAAACGTGCTCCGGGACTATATCATAATACAGCTGTTGTCTTTGACCGGGATGGAAGTATTGCCGGAAAATATCGTAAGATGCATATTCCTGATGATCCGGCTTATTACGAGAAATTCTATTTTACTCCGGGAGATATTGGCTTTGAACCGATTCAGACCTCTTTAGGCAAGTTGGGTGTGTTGGTTTGCTGGGATCAATGGTATCCGGAAGCTGCTCGCCTGATGGCGTTGAAAGGAGCTGAGATTTTGATTTATCCTACTGCTATCGGTTGGGAGAGTACAGATACAGATGACGAAAAGAAACGTCAGCTCAATGCTTGGATTATTTCTCAGCGTGCGCATGCGGTAGCCAATGGGCTTCCGGTGATTTCAGTCAATCGTGTCGGTCACGAACCTGATCCGTCAGGACAGACCAACGGGATATTATTTTGGGGAAATAGTTTTGTTGCCGGACCGCAGGGTGAATACCTGGCTCAGGCGGGAAATGACCGCTCTGAAAATATGATTGTTGAGGTGGATCTTGAACGTTCGGAGAATGTGCGTCGTTGGTGGCCATTTCTTCGTGATCGGAGGATAGATGAATATGGGAATTTAACAAAACGTTTTATTGATTGAAATGATTTCTCTCTCTGATAAAAAAAATCCCGTAGAGTTTTTTACACTCTGCGGGATTTTTCATTATCTTAAGCACTATTTTATCTGAATGTAAGCTTCTTATTAACGATGAAGTTTACTGTTCCGTAGATAAACAGCCCCAGGAATTGTGCCAGATACTCGTTTACATCTCCACACTCTACAAGTGTGACTAAAAACAAGAACTGGGCACTATATGCCAATCCGAAAGCAGAACAGAAGAACAACATCTGCTTCCAAATGTTGTTCTTTTTATTTTCAATCGGAAAGATCCAATATTTACTCCAAATAAAGTTATGAATTTGGGCTACTATGTACGCTGTAATATTGGCCGGAATGTAATCGTATGACAATTCATCCATCATCAACCAAATAACAAAAGCTGTGATTAATGCATTGAGCGTACCAATTACGGCAAATCTAAAAATGCGTACCGACTCTTTCACTTACTCCTTAATATCTACAATCAGGTTCAGTTCTTCCAGTTGTGACGGATCGAGTGCTGCGGGAGCATCCAACATAACGTCACGACCGGAGTTATTTTTCGGGAATGCAATGCAGTCACGGATTGAGTCCAGTCCGGCAAAAAGAGATACCCAACGATCTAATCCGTAAGCCAGTCCGCCATGAGGAGGCGCACCAAACTTGAAGGCATTCATCAAGAAGCCGAACTGCTCTTGCGCACGCTCCGGGGTAAATCCGAGTAATTCGAACATTTTGTTCTGCAACTGGCTATCGTGGATACGGATTGATCCCCCTCCTACTTCTACACCATTGATTACCATATCGTAAGCATTAGCGCGCACAGCAGCAGGATTTGTATCCAGCAGATGGATATCTTCCGGTTTGGGTGAGGTAAACGGATGGTGCATAGCCATTAATCTGCCTTCTTCTTCGCTCCATTCAAATAGAGGGAAGTCCACAACCCACAGACATGCAAATGTGTTTTTATCCCGTAATCCCAATTGATTACCCATTTCTAGACGTAATTCACAAAGCTGCTTACGAGTTTTCATGGCATCATCTCCCGATAAAATCAAGATTAGGTCACCGGGTTTGGCACCGAATGCTTCCTTCAATTGTTGCAAAACTTCTTGTGTATAGAACTTGTCAACGCTTGATTTCACAGTACCGTCAGCTTCGATACGGGCATAGACCATACCTTTTGCACCGATTTGTGGCTTTTTCACAAATTCGGTCAAGGCATCCAGTTGCTTACGGGTATAGCCGGCTGCACCCTCGGCACAAATACCACCAATATATGTGGCATTATCGAATACAGAGAAACCGTGCCCTTTTAAGATATCCATTAATTCGACGAATTGCATACCGAAGCGAATGTCCGGTTTATCGCTACCGTACAATCTCATTGCTTCGCTCCAAGGCATACGTGGGAATGGCTCGGTCAGTTCGATATTACGGATCACCTTAAACAGGTGTTTGGCCATTCCTTCAAATGTAGTAATCACATCTTCCTGTTCTACGAAACTCATTTCGCAGTCAATCTGAGTGAACTCAGGCTGGCGGTCGGCACGCAGGTCTTCGTCACGGAAACATTTGGCTATCTGGAAATAACGATCGAAACCGGAAACCATCAATAGCTGTTTCAGTGTCTGCGGAGATTGCGGTAATGCGTAGAATTGTCCCGGATTCATGCGGGAAGGTACTACAAAGTCACGTGCTCCTTCAGGAGTTGAACCGATCAATACCGGAGTTTCCACTTCCAAGAAACCCAGTTTATCGAGATAACTGCGAACCTCGATCGTCATTTTGTGACGTAATTCCAAATTTGAACGAACAGCACTACGGCGTAAGTCCAGATAACGGTATTTCATGCGGATATCATCACCACCGTCGGTGTTGTCCTCGATAGTAAAAGGAGGAGTAATGGCTGAGTTCAGGATATTCAGTTCCGAAACGATGATTTCGATGTCACCGGTCGGGATATGACTGTTTTTGCTGAAACGTTCGTTTACGGTTCCGACAATCTGTATGACGAATTCACGACCCAATTTATTGGCACGTTCGCAAAGCTCAGCGTCTATTTCTTCATTAAATACTAATTGAGTGATACCGTAGCGATCACGAAGGTCAACAAAAGTCATACCTCCCATTTTACGGCTGCGCTGTACCCATCCCGACAGCTTGACTTGTTTATTAACATCGGAGATTCTTAACTCTCCGCACGTGTGCGTTCTGAACATATTTAATATATTTATTTATATTTTTGTTAAAGTAGTCTGCAAAAGTACATATTAATTCGGATTCCGTGTTATTTCCAAAGGTCTATTTTTTAGTAAGTTTTTGTATCAGCTGCTTATTCTTCTTCAGAATAACTTTATTTTTATGTGCTATATCTTCTACTATAGCTTCGTTTATCAATTTAATACCGTTTACATATTCTTGTGCTTTTTGTAATACGTTGGGATTATCTTTTTTTTTATCACCAGGTACAACTACCCGCAGTCCTTTCTGAATCAGTTCTATTTTGATATCTTCGTCAGCCTGCATCGGATCGCCGTCAAAATGGACAACACCCGGCGAACTGCGATGAATACATAACTTTTTGCAACGGAAAGTTTTAATGCGACTGTTTTGGTCAATTGTTTTATTGAAGAGCTGAAAGGCTAGTGCCGGAACATCTAATACTGTAAACGGTTCGAGAATGGTTACATCTAACAAACCATCTGTCAGAGTGGCCTGTGGGGCTATATAAGCATTGTTCCCGTATTGAGAAGCGTTGCCGCAAGCAATGAGAAAGGCTTTATATTTGGAAGTACCGTCTTCTGTTTCCAATTCATAAGTTTCAGGTTGATACTTTAGACTTTCCTGCAGGGTTTTCTCTAGATAAGTCAGCAGTCCACGTTTGCCGGCATTAGCAAATTTCAGACTTACAAAAGCGTCAAACCCTACTCCGCAAGTACAAAAAAAGTCTGTGCCATTTATTTTTCCGTAATCTATGATATCGATTATCCCATCATTCAAAATTTCAAGTGCTTTACGCGGATCCATTGAAATTTGAAGATGCCGTGCTAATCCGTTTCCAGAGCCGCAAGGGATAATTCCCAATGCTGTATTGGTGTGTACCAATGAACGGGCAATTTCATTAATTGTTCCGTCTCCTCCTACAGCAACTACTATATCTGTATTTTTATCTGCCGCATCTGCTGCTATTTCGATTGCATGTCCGGCTCTTTCGGTATACACAACTTCCCAAGTATACATTTCCTTATCTATCTTTTCATCCAGTAGACTCAGAACAAGTTCCTTACTTTGTGTACCCGAAATTGGATTAACGATGAATATTATTTTTTTCTTGTTTTCGCTCATGCAAGTTGGTTCCATCATTTATATGTTGTGGTCGGCAAAAGTAATATAAATATCTTAATTTTTGCCCTTTCACAGCTTTCTAAAACTATAAAGAGTATATTTTTTCATAGAAAAAGAACAGCTAAAAACATATTTTGTTATCTTTGCCCCCTGTTTTAAACACTTGTTAAGGAAAAAGGATTTAGACTATTATATAAAAGATAGTCAATAAGCGAATTATATAAATAACTATTCATGGGATTATTACAAGAGAAGTTAGCTAAATACGACCTCCCTCAGCAGATAAAGGCTAAAGGCGTATATCCATACTTTCGTTGTATCGAAAGTGAACAGAACACAGAGGTGATAATGAGTGGCAGAAAGGTGTTAATGTTTGGCTCAAACTCATACTTAGGCCTGACTAATCATCCGAAAGTAATTGAAGCTGCTGTTGAAGCTACCCGCAAATATGGTACAGGTTGCGCCGGATCGCGTTTTCTGAACGGTACACTCGACCTCCATCTTCAATTGGAGAAAGAATTGGCCGAATTTGTTGGTAAAGAAGATGCTATCATTTATTCTACCGGATTTCAGGTAAATCTGGGTGTGGTTTCGTGTGTGACAGGTCGTGAAGATTATGTGATCTGTGATGAACTTGACCACGCTTCTATTGTTGAAGGACGCCGCCTTTCTTTTTCTACCATTCTTAAGTTCAAGCATAACGATATGGAATCTCTTGAGAAAGAGTTGCAGAAATGTCGTCCTGATGCAGTGAAACTGATTGTAGTAGATGGAGTATTCAGTATGGAGGGTGATATTGCCAATTTGCCTGAGATCGTACGTTTGTCTAAAAAATATGATGCTAATATCATGGTAGATGAAGCGCATGGTCTGGGAGTTTTGGGTAATCACGGACGCGGTACTTGTGATCATTTCGGATTGACTAAAGAGGTGGATCTTATTATGGGCACATTCAGTAAGTCATTGGCCGCTATCGGTGGCTTTATTGCAGCAGACGAGTCCATCATTAATTATTTGCGTCACAATTCACGTTCATATATCTTTAGTGCAAGTAATACGCCTGCTGCTACAGCTGCCGCTCGTGCTGCACTTCAGATTATGAAAAACGAATCGGAACGTATTGAGCATTTGTGGGATATAACCAATTACTCTTTAAAGTGTTTCCGTGAACTTGGTTTTGAGATCGGACATACCTCTACTCCTATCATTCCTCTATATGTACGTGATATGGAGAAGACATTTATGGTAACTAAGATGTTATTTGACGAAGGTGTGTTTGTAAATCCAGTTGTGCCTCCCGCATGTTCTCCGAACGATACGTTGATTCGTTTCTCGTTGATGGCTACACACTCTAAAGAACAGATTGATTTTGCTATCGGTAAGTTAGTGAAATGTTTCAAGGCACTTGATCTTTTATAAAAATAACGATTAAGAATAAATATAGAAGGAAGGTGTCCAGCAATGGATGCCTTCTTTAGGTTTTGTATGGTAAAAGCATCCTTGTTCCAGGTCCGCTTCTGCTCTTTGTGAAAATAATTGTACTTGACAAAAGCCTCTATACCCATATTCTTCATAAACTCATCGTTTTGTTCGTTGCCATAACCGGGATCGGTGACTGCTATGTACATCCAAACTGACATAGCCGGATTCTTGCAGCAGAAGAATAAGGGCAGAAAACAATGATTTTATATGTTCTTTTAAACCTTGCCACGGAAATCATTGATAGTGCGGAAATTGGATGTACTATTACCGGACAACCACATGATGTGAATATTCTTCTGCAAGGCCTTTTGGGTTTTGCGGCAGGAATAGATATTGTTCAGATAAGCATAAAACAGGACCTTGAGTATCATACGGGGATGATAGCTGTTGGTGCCTCCTCCATTATAAGCCGAGAGCAGGTAACTAATATCCAAAGCATCTACAATGTAACTTACAACACGAACAAGATGGTTGGGAGATATTTTTTCCGATAAATGAACCGGAAAAGAACATTTTGGCTGGAGGTTAACTCTCTAAATACTATCTTAACTATTACTGTTAATTTTTCACAACGGTAATATGAGGCTTTTCACCGAAATAAACAATGGTAAAAGGGGCTATCCGACTTTTGGGGGGCACTTTGCTTTTTGGACAGCCCCGTAGTATTATCGCCTTTGTGTATTTTTGGTAAGCTATTCCACAGCTTATTAAAATAGTTACCAATAAATTAGTTCTGCCTCTCTTCTTCTTTTCCTGCTTATTGATCATTTTCCCAATGTTAAAAGCAATACCGAAGTCCATGACGATCTTATCCAAGCCGTTATGTCTGAACTTCTCCCCTTATTCTATTTAATGTAGTTAAATTTTTATATTGGAATACATCTACATGCTAATAAGGAAAGTTTGCAGTATTTCTGGGCATTGGTCTTAATCCTTATTATACTGGAATACATCTACATAGAATTTAGTATTAACTTAAAAATTTGATACCTATGAATGTCTTAATCCTTATTATACTGGAATACATCTACATTATTCTTTGATGCCGTGATTTATCACACGATTAAACCGTCTTAATCCTTATTATACTGGAATACATCTACATAAGAGCTGTTGCAAAAAGGGTTAATGCCTTATTAAATGTCTTAATCCTTATTATACTGGAATACATCTACATAAGACCGTGAAATGGAACATCTGATGGCACTGACGTCTTAATCCTTATTATACTGGAATACATCTACATAGACGTATAACATCTCCAGACGCATTGTCACTTGTCTTAATCCTTATTATACTGGAATACATCTACATTCAGCAACATATCGTTGAAAAATTCGTGGCTTATTGCGTCTTAATCCTTATTATACTGGAATACATCTATATAGTAAAAAATTCCTAAAAACAGAACTATGGAAAATTGTCTTAATCCTTATTATACTGGAATACATCTACATAAATCTCGGAAGAACTTATTACAGAGTTGTCAGTCGTCTTAATCCTTATTATACTGGAATACATCTACATGAAACCCGACATCCTCTTTTGAAAGCTCAGTTTCGTCTTAATCCTTATTATACTGGAATACATCTACATCCACGATTTATGTCGAGGTCGTAAAGAGAGAAGGAATGTCTTAATCCTTATTATACTGGAATACATCTACATAAAGGCGAAGAGACAATTGTAAAGTCCTCTTCCTTTTAAGTCTTAATCCTTATTATACTGGAATACATCTACATACTTACTGTGCAATGGCGGCGAAGCACAAAACCTGTCTTAATCCTTATTATACTGGAATACATCTACATAACCTTATCCAAGAAAAAAGAAATCGCTGCTGGTGTCTTAATCCTTATTATACTGGAATACATCTACATATTATGGAACATCAAATGAACGAATTGACACCGGAGATGTCTTAATCCTTATTATACTGGAATACATCTACATAATGGAGCGCTGATTCAGCGACAGTCGCTGCAAGTCTTAATCCTTATTATACTGGAATACATCTACATATGCGAGACCGGTGGCTTGCCATTCGGGAAAAAAGTGTCTTAATCCTTATTATACTGGAATACATCTACATATATTGATAATCAGATTATTATAAAATATGTATTCTATCTGTATAAATATATAATAACTTATTATTCAGTTAGATAGATGAAGTGTTGAACTGATTTTCGCAAATGTACTCTTTTTTTCTGTAATTTAAATAAATAATTTGTAGAATATAGAGATATTTAATTGATTATCACTTTGATATGATCGATTCATTATTCGCAAATGCCTGCTTCATTTATTATATTATAGCCTATTTCGAAAATAAGATTAATCTTATATTTATAATTATCAGATAATAAGTGCATTATGTCAAAGAACGAATTGCTTATTTGTTTTTTTTCGCAAATGATTTACTAATATACAAAAAAGCTAGTTCTTTCGTAGCTTTTATACATTATATATTATTTTTCATTTAAAAGAATAAGCAGAAAATCAATGAATTAAACAAATTCTGATTTTCGCAAGAGGTTTAGACTATTTCGACGGTTTTAATTATCTTTTTTCGTATAGGTTGATATATAATTCTTGTATAGCAATTGATGCAC
>OGLQ01000032.1_pt1 | contig 152773 bp, 136 predicted proteins | sample 1572941 | NCBI WGS metagenome assembly OGLQ01 (sample SAMEA2581891, study PRJEB24529) | metagenome | biome: Human gut stool | place: China | collected 2011
GTGAAATCAATCTCGACCGGTGTTTCACGACCGAACATCTCAACATTAATTGTAAGGCACTGCTTGCCCTCATTAATATTGGTAATCTCACCAACTGTATCTTCCCATGCACCAGAGAGGATCATAACCTTATCGCCGACCTTGCCAGCGAACTGGATAACAGGCTTAACTTCCTGTTCTTCCTCAAGGCTTATGCCAAGATTCTTAATTTCTGTTGGTGTAAGTGGTACTGGCTTTGATCCAGGACCAACAAACCCTGTAACACCTCTTGTGTTTCTGACAACATACCAACTATCGTCGTTCATTACCATCTTCACAAGAACGTATCCAGGAAACATTTTCTTCTGAGCAGCTTTCTTAGAGCCATCCTTAATCTCCACTACTGTTTCAAGTGGAACGATAACTTCAAGAATCTGATCGTGAAGATTTCTGTTTTCAACTGTCTTCTCAATGTTAGCCTTCACCTTGTTCTCATAACCTGAGTAAGTGTGAACTACATACCATTTTGCGTCATCCATACAATCACCTATTCCTTATTTTACAATGAACTCAATTCCAAAGCGGACAATTAAATCCACAACTGCAATGATTACACCTAATAATACGGACACAGCCAATACAGCTACAGTTTCCTTAGTAAGCGACTGACGGTCTGGCCAAATAATTTTTGAAAATTCAGCTTTTAAACCTTTGAACCAGTTCTTTTTCTGCTTCTTAGCTTTTACAGTATCACCCATGAAATACTCCTCACTGTACTAATTACTTTGTTTCCTTGTGTAATGTGTGTGATTTACAGAACTTACAATACTTCTTTGTTTCCATTCTGTCTGGATGAGCTTTCTTTTCCTTAGTCATGTTGTAATTGCGCTGTTTACACTCAGTACATGCCAATGTTATCTTTACTCGCACAACTTCCACCTCCAATTATTATTTTTGTAGGTGTTAAAACACCAATTGGTTTCTTTGCCCGCCTAATCAATGTTGGGTTGTTGAAATTCAGGCACGCAAAAAAGACCGCTTCCATAGCCGTTCTAATATAGCACAGTACATTCCAACTCGTCAACAACTTTTTTAAAGAAAATATAGTGACAAAAAATGAACTTCATATTATAATATTTGTACAAAAACATACGATATATATAAGGAAATGGATTTCCTTACATTTTCTACCGATTATTACAGACAAGGAGGTGACTGTTATGATCAGCAGCGTGTACAGCTATTATCTTGCCCAGTATGGACATAAGACTAACTCAAAGTACGATACACACACTAAAGCACAATTAAAGAATACATATGGCAGAGTTCTGAAATCTAACAGTCAGACTCCTACATATAAGACAGATATGTCAGAGGCTGCGCAGAAATATGCAATCGACCTTAAAGAGAATGCCAGAGAATTAAGTAACATTGCCAATGAGCTTTCAGGAAGCGACGGTCACGGCATGGTATTTAAGAAATCAGCAGTGTCAGACAATCCTGATGCGGTAACAGCCACATTTATAGGCGACAGCTCATCTGCCGATGATACAAGCCTTGATATAGAAGTCCGCCAGCTTGCAACAAGCCAGATTAATACCGGACATTACCTGCAGCCTAACAGCCGCACAGTTAAGCCAGGAGATTATTCATTTGATTTGAACATCAATAATCTGACCTATGAATTCCAGTTTAATGTAGATGAGGAAGAGAGCAATTCTGACATACAGAACAAGCTTGCCAGACTTATTAACCGTTCCAATATCGGACTTAATGCTTCTGTAAGTGAAGACAGCCTCGGCAATACTGCGCTGAACATTGAATCAGACATGACAGGTGTAAGTGTAATCAAGCCTACAATATTTAACATCAGACCTAATAACGATATTCAGACAGACAATCCTGATTTCGTGGAAGGTTTTGATGAGCCTACTATGGAGAAGAACACTAACTTCATTGAAACATATGGTCTTGACCGTGTAACACAGTATCCTGGCAATGCAATCTTTTCTGTCAATGGAGAAGAACGCTCATCTGCTTCGAATGACATAACAATTAACAAAACATTTGCAATATCATTTCATAATACAACTGACAAGCCGGCAACCATCAGTCTTAAAGATGATGCTGATTCAATCACAGAAAGCATTACAGAACTTGTTTCCGGCTACAACAGACTTGTTTCCATCGCCGCAGATAAAGAGAACGATAAGTTTGAGGGCAATGCCAAGTTAAAGAAAGAATTTTCAAGAATAATGAAGGCTTACCAGCCACAGCTTGAACGCAATGGACTTACAGTAAGTGATGAGGGTTCGCTTGAAGTTAATAAGGTGGTTATTCAGAAAGCTGCTTCTGACGGCACACTTTCCGATGTATTTAACGCTTTGGATTCATTCAAGAAATCAATCCAAAGAAAGGCTGATGATATTTCCATCAACCCTATGAACTATGTAAACAATAAGATTGTCGCTTATAAGAATCCGCATAAGCCTGTGAATGACCCTTATAATCTTTCTGCCTACTCAGGCATGATGTTTAATGGCTATATCTAACTACCATAATATAAAATAAGGCATCCGTCTGGTTCATGTAATACATAAACCGGCGGATGCCTTTATGTTTCTTATTATTCATTAATCAGTCTGCTTCCTGCATCATGTAACTGCTTAACAAATGTACTAAGCCTTACAAGTGCTTTAGAAACAGCCACGTCATCATCAGCCTTTACAGCTTCTGAAAGCTCCTTAACACCAGAATTAGCTTCTGCCTCATCAACTGCACCTGCCTCAATAATATCCTTTGTTCCATTATATACTTCAAAAAGCCAGTTAAGGCCTTCAATAATAATGTTCACTGCATCATGAGTCTCTGGAAAAGGAACTCCTGCAAGTTCATCTGAGACTTTCTCTATTGCTCCAATAAGCTTCTCGCTGTAAGGAACAGCTTCCTTAAGTACATCCATCTGCTGCTGTCTGTAATCATCCATAATTCTAATCACCTTTCTTTATGAACCTTTTGAATATATATCGGCTGGATTGGTGGGGAATTAACCTTTTCCTTCATGTAAAATGTAATCTCAAACCCTCAGCCTTCCACTTGAGACCTCTTCGCAGAACTCGTCAACAGTTCCCTTAAAGCCCACATTTCTAATCTGTTTAATCAATTCCTGCTCCATGTGACCGTAAAATGGGTAGTCGTGATTTGAAGCTCCTTTTACTGGAATCATATAATTACCTCCGTACACAACTTTTAATATTTCGTCATAACCCGTCGAAACATTTAGCATCATATTCTCAAAAGGCATCTTAATCACATCTTTAAAGCACTCTTTATGCATTCTATAATTGTCATTATTAATCCACCCATCATAATATGCTGCATAGTCAGCCTCTTCCTCATAACACATAGCGCATACTTTATCTATCAACTTCCATATATAATTCCTGGTTTTAGAATCTAATGCAATATCCACATTACACAGCTTTCCGAATTCAGCAATACACTGTTTTAAGCAGCCATTTCTATTCAATTCATTCCATTGTCTTAATATCATCAAACCAAGCTGTATAATTTCTCTCTGTGTCTCTGCAAATTCCTTATCTCTTGAAATATAATCTATAGGATAAATGTCAATTCCAACTCTCTGGTATGGGAATCCATGAAAATACTTCATGTAATCATTAAAATCCCATAATTCTTCGTCTGCAATAACCCTTGACTGAAGTACAAATGCTGCTTCCTGCAGACGTTCACAATCGGAATACATTCCAGCCACAACAAAACCATATGGTAATTCTTTAGGAAGAATCTTTATAAGGCGATTATAATCTACCCTCATAAGGCTTATATCAATATCATCATCCCACGGAATCATGCCTTTATGTCTTACTGCCCCTAGCCTCGTCCCAAATTCTGCAGAATATTTTATTTCATTCCTATCACATATATCAGTAACAACCTTAAGTACTTCCATCTGCGCAGCCCACGCCCGCTTCATCATAGGCGGAACTTCAAAGCCGTCTCTTGTCTCCGTTTTAAAAAAATCATCATCAAATCTCATGACATCTTCCTCAACTAATCATTCATAAATAAACTCACACACCGCATCTTCATCAACCGAACCATCTGCATTCCTCGGAAGCGGTTCTTTTCTTAACACAATCTTCTGAATCTCCCAGCGGTAACCTTTTTTCTCGTTATACTTGTCAATACGTCTCTTGAATATATCCTCAGTTGCACTCTTATCAATAGGCACAATAACCGCCGTAAGCCTGTTATTGTAAAATGTTATAAAACCTTCTGCAACTCCATTAATAGCTGTAATCTGTTCATTAGTTCTTACACGGCTTATCTTCTCACCTGTAGGCAACAGAATAATATCCGGATTACGCTGCAACAGAACAAGTCTGCCGGCATTGTTAATCCTTCCGTAATCACCTGTATGATACACACCGTCTTTTAATACATTTTCAGTAGACTCCACGTCATTATAATAGCCTTTCATGACACATGGTCCACTTACAATAATCTCTCCATCATCAGCAATAGATACTGCATTATTATCAAAAAGAGTATACGAACCATCGTAAAGCTCATTAACCCCTACACAACCCGAAGTCTCTGTCATTCCATATATATTATAAACCTTCAAATCACTGTCACAGAGATTCTCAAAAAGTCTGAACGGGCAGCTTGCACCACCTATGATAATAGTATTGAGTTCTTTATTAAACCCACTTATAGCTCGCTGATAGTCAATCATAGAAGGAGTACCTATAAGAATAGTTGGATTATAATAATAAGTATCTGCATCAACATGTCTTAAGCCTCTGCCTATACACACCATAGCACCATTATACAGAGGCCATATGAGGCTGTATATAAATCCAAATTCATTATGAAGCGAAATCTGTGCAAGCACAATATCATCACTTGTACATTCAACCCTGCTGTTTATCGCCATAATCGCATTAAGAATATTATCAACAGACAGAACAACCGGCTTGTCACATTCATTAGCTGTAGCCGTAAACATGATAATATCGCCCTCCTGCGTATTCTCATCATATATAAGTCCGTCAACATTATCCTTCTCAGCACTTGATATGATAATAGAATTCTCATCAGAGAGAATATACTGGTTAGTAGATGTCAGTGTATAATTAACTTCCGTCTTCTTAAGAAGGTCAACCCTCGAATCATGAGGAAGGAAGAAATCAACAAGTGCAAGCTCCTTTCCCGCAACAATCGTTCCAAACATATTAACGATCCATCTATATGAAGCCGGCCCGAATATTGCAATCCTCTTTCCTTCAAATTTCTGAAAATGTAATGCCTTCTTAGTTACATCATCAAAAAGCTTCGCATAAGTAACCTTCATCGTATCATAAACGACAGCCACAGCGTCTGGCTGGCTCTCGGCATTACTCTTTAACATATTATAAAATGTATTCTTATCTGTCATGATTTTCTCCGTTCTTCTATCGTCAATTGTTATGCTACACAATAACTGTTATAATGTATTATATTATCATTTTTAAATTTAATTGCCAACTAAATTAGTATATAATAAGAACTATAAAACGCATGTCAATGAAAGGAAATATATGAATAATATCTCTGTTATAATGATTGCGCACAACAAAAAAGAAATCATTAAATCTCAGATTGAACAATTATCTTCAATTCACAACATCAGTATGGATTCAATAACAATAGTTGATAACCACTCTTCTGATAATTTATGCGATTTTCTTGTTTCTCAATCACGCTTAAACTACATAATATGTGATGATAAAATTGAAAATTATTCTTTAATTCTCAACACATGCATTTCAGAATTTGTTAATACTCAAAATGATATACTCATATTAGACCCTGACAGCTTTCTTCTTCCTGAAACATTAAAAAAACTTTCGTGTGCATTAAACCCTGATAATGGTATATATGCCGTCTGCCCGCAAAATATATTAGATATCAGCAATGATATACACTCTTTTTCAGCGGCATTAAACTACGTAAATAACAACGATGTATCTAAAATAAATTTATTCAAAATTATTAAACCTGAAATCAACACTATTTTATTGAGCCATAAATTATTATCTGAACATACATTATTTGATTCAGAAATTATATCAGATGAGTTATGTTTGACAGACTTCTGTATAAATAACATTTTAAATGATCAATTTACTTATATGGCAGATAATGTATATCAATATTATATTGGTAATCACAATTCCTATTATTCTCCCACTAACCGTAATTGTGATTTAGCATATATCAGACAAAAATGGCACATGAATTACATTAACACTATACCAAGCAGTAATCTTATCAGCATGATTAACGAACCAATTGATAAAGAACTTAATGTTCTTGAAATTGGTTGCGATTGTGGCGCAACTTTACTAGCTATACAAGCACTTTATCCAAACTCAACACTATATGGTATAGAAATTAACCCTATTTCTGCAGAAATTGCTTCGCACATTGCTTCAGTAAAAACAGCTAATATAGAAGAATCTGTTGATCTCTGGAATGACATTAAATTTGATTATATATTATTTGGAGATGTATTAGAACATCTTCGTAATCCATCAAAAGTCATACACAACTGTCGCCACATTCTAAAGAAAAAAGGTAAAATAATCAGCAGTATACCTAACCTTATGCATTTTACGGTATTACATGAACTTATCAATGGTAACTTTCATTATACAGACACAGGCCTATTAGACAAAACACATATCCACTTCTTTACATACAATGAAATTGTAAAAATGTATGAAGAAAATGATTTTAATGTTATCAACACTGTTGCATCCAATGTAACACCTATGTTATCCAAAAAAGACTCTGAATTCATAGACGCATTAACTAAACTATCATCACATAAAAATGATATGCTATTCAAAGCCTTTCAATATATTACACTTGCAGAAATAAAAGATACTTAAAAACGGCTTAAATATTTTATAGCAAAACCACCTCAAGGAGACCATTAATGAAAATATTTTTTTACAGATATAACAGTATATGTGAGCCTGATGTTATCGACTCATTCAAAAGACTTGGATTACATGGCTGGGAACACTTATCTATCACTTATATTCTTTCAGGAAAATTTCCCGAAACTCATCATATCTTGATAAATTAAGAAATCCATCATCATGAATACACCACGATTTATCCATATATGGCACTACAACTTTATAACCATTTCTTCTGAATTCTTCTCCCTGCGACACATCATAAAAATCCCAGCCTGTGAATAAATCCTCTCTCCACCTGACATCATACTGTGTAGCTATAAATAATCCATCCACAGCGTCCACTTCCATATACGGCCTTTCATTCATGTCAGATGCAATAAACTCTTTCGCTGTTAAGACATTACTTGAATATATTCTTCCAACTCTAGGACCATTCCACATGCAGCCATCTTGTGGCATGTTCGCTGTACCTACCACACCAAGCATTCCAACATTTTTATCTTCGAATATTTTAAGAATATCTTCCAGCAAATTAATATTAACTATAAAAACATCCTGATGCATATATATTTTATACTTTGCATCAGTCTCATTCATTGCAGCATTATAGCCAGAAGTCATTGAGTCAGCATCTTTTACCGTTAAAACATCTATTAAATATCCGCCTGGTACAACCAACTTATTTATATAATACAGACATTCACTAATATATTTATCATCGTTATAACATATAATAAAACATATCTTTTTATCATCCATAATATTATCTGTTAATATCCTTTCCATATTTCAACATTTCAAATGCTATATCTTCTTTATTCAGTCTTATGTAACACTCACACAGCTTTAACAAAACTTTCTTTTTATCAAAGCACGCTGTTCTTATAATATACTCCACAGCTATCACCGACAGTTTCTCTTCTTCTATCCTGTTTACTGCCTGCATCAGTGCCTTTGATTCTGTCTGAAACTCAATTCTCCACAAAAGAAATTTAATATCACATATTAAATCACATATTTCTCCCAGACTATCCACATTTATCAAAATATTTTCTTCAATATGTGCAGATTTTTCTTCCCGGTATATACATATTGCTATATACATATACCCCATCCTTGTATCTTCTAACATATCATTCTTTCTGAATTCTTCATCGGCAAATAAATCTGATAACTCTTGCTTTGACTGTTCTGTGTTCTCATTCAGAAGGCTATTAATATACCGCACATAATCTTTTTTTGCCATGTATCCTCCCTTTAATTAAACACCATATTAAATATCTCTTCAAATCTGACATCATATGTATGTTTTTCTTCAATTTTACCAAATCCATTCTGTGCAATCTGCCTTCTTTCCACATCATGTGACAGATAATATTTACATTTAGTAATTAAATCATCAATTGAATCATATATAACCATATCTTCACCTGGAACGAATACATCATATAAATCCGCCTGATAATTAGACAGTAGAAATCCGCCTGCTCCACATATATCCATGCATCTTAATGGAATTCCACTTTTAATGCTTCTGAGTGTAATATTAAGATTAATTCTGGAATTTCTGAATACATATGGCATTTCATTATAATAATCTACAGTTCCTTTGTTATTTACATTTATGAATCTTACGGATGCATCCGGGGTATAGAGATTAATTTTATTTTCCCTGCCTAATTCCCTGCCAACCCGAGACAATATATCTGTTCTTTCATCAGTCGCCATTCTTCTTGCAAGGAAATAATTAGCATACACATACTGTACAGTTTCTACCCCATCCTCATTAGGCTTAACTGGACACACTCGCATCATTTCATCAAGTACATCACCTTTCAGCATATCTTCTAAAAAGAAATACCCATATATGCTCCTCTGTACTTTCATTATTGCGTCCAAATATCCTTTCGTATAATCATTAACTCCACATAATCTATCATAAAGATTATGTTTTTCATTGTACATAGAACCTATAAATGATATATCTCCAGCATACAACTGATTTTTTCCCTCATATTCATCATTAAACATACTCTTTAATCTATCTGTATTAACAGCCAGAGGGCAATAATACACTGTTTCTATACCTTCATTACTAAGTTCCATATATTGTGTTTTATCAAATATAAACACATAGTTACACGGATTAATAATTGTATATGAATACAATAATATTTGCGGGCTATCATAAACAATTGATATGTATGGAACATTCCTTTTATTACAGTTATTAGATATAACCGGGCTATAATTAAAAGTAAACACGCAGTCAAATGCCCGTCCATCTACACCTTCATCAAATTCCTTTTCAAATATATCATCAAGTTCTGTACATTTTCTCTGGTTCAATTGTTCTGACCATACCACTTTGAACTTATATCCCTTTTTTTCAAAACATTCTTTAACATCTTCAATGCCAAAATTATAATTATAAAAAATCAATACATTCACTTTCAACACCTCATCCGTTCTATTGATGCTATTATACTAAAAAAGGCTGGAACTTAGCAAATATACCTGCTAAATTCCAGCCTTTAATTAAAGTTCTATTGTATATTACTGTAAGAGTGAAAGTACACCCTGTGTCTGCTGATTAGCCTGTGTAAGCATAGACTGTCCAGCCTGTGAAAGAATGTTATTCTTGCTGTACTGTACCATCTCATCAGCCATATCTGTATCACGGATACGTGATTCTGCAGCCTGTGTATTCTCAGCGTTAGTATCAAGATTATTGATTGTGTGCTCAAGTCTGTTCTGGATAGCACCAAGCTTTGATCTCTGCTTAGATACTGATTCAATAGCATCTTGAATAGACTTCATTGCTTTACCTGCCTTCTCATTAGTACTTACTTTAATATCTTTAACTTTTAATCCAGTTGAAGATACTGCTGTACTAATCTTAAGATCCATTGTCTGTCCTTCAAGAGCACCAACCTGAAGCTTTCCTGAGAATTTACCTGTTAATAAGTCCTGCTTGTTGAACTGTGTTGTTGATGAAATTCTGTCAAGCTCTTCATTCAACTGTTCAATCTCATCTTTGATAGACTGTCTGTCAACTGAAGTGTTAGTATCATTAGCAGCCTGTGTTGCTAATTCATTCATTCTCTGTAAGATAGAATGTGTCTCATTAAGAGCACCTTCAGCTACCTGAATAAGTGAGATACCATCCTGTGCATTATCAGATGCCTTATTAAGACCTCTGATCTGGCTTCTCATCTTCTCTGAGATTGAAAGACCTGCTGCATCATCTGCTGCTCTGTTAATCTTATATCCTGATGATAACTTCTCTGTAGACTTCTGAAGAGCATTTGTTACAACTCCCATCTGTCTGTTTGTGTTGATTGCTGATAAATTGTGCTGTACTACCATAATTAAATTCCTCCTTGAAATAAAAACTTCCTATAATTAAACCATATGTTTATTATCATTGTGATTTATGTTTTATATATCGGAGCTAATTCTTAATACTTAACCCCTGAGTCATAAAAAAATCAAGAAAATTATTTTATTGTTTTATCTTGCTCTCAATCGCCTTCTTGAGCTTCGTAGAGCTTGTACTCTGTGTATAAGGGAAGAACACCATTGTTGCTCCATTCTTTTCTAAGAATTCCTTTTCAGAAAGCCATGCTGGATCATGCTCGTAATCACTTCCTGAGAACTGTACATCAAAATGATATTTCTTAAACATATCTCTTGTTCCAGCAAAATTAAGCGGCAGCTTCACTGCTTCATCGACATATCTGCATGAACGCACCATCTCAATACGTTCTTCAAATGGTACAAAAGGTTCTGCCTGCTTATTAAGCCTTACGCCATCATCAGACACAACACCTACAATCAGATACCTGCACTGTTCCTTAGCTCTTTTAAACATATTAAGATGTCCTACATGAAACAGGTCAAACACTCCCGCAATATATCCAACATTGTATGGCTTATCTATGTCCGATTCTTTCAATCCCGAATTGCCAGACTGTGCCTGAGCCAGACTCTGTGCAACATGCTCCTTGCTTTTATTAGGATAATCATTGCCTGGATCATATATATGGTAATCGGTTATTCCCATGTCCTTTAACTGGTTGACAACTCCATTGTATCCCTTGATACATATGATAATATGCCTCTCAGACTCTGGAATCTCTCTTAATATATCAGGTGAATTAACTGGAATTCCAGCCATCGTGGTTCCCCACTTCGCACTGTTGTTATCTACAATAGAATAAATACTATAATCACCCGCAAACTCAAACAAGAACCTTTCCGTAAACCTTCCCGAACCAAAAAGAATCAGTTTCTTATCATCGCTATAATCATTAAAAATGTCTACAAATATCCTTTGATATTCTTTGGCACTATAATTAATCTTTTCCCTGTTCGTATACAGAATTCTGCCATCAACCCTTTTATTCTCATAATACGGTCTTAACGGCTTCTGGTTTCTCAAAGTCTCCGTAAACCTTGAGGACATACGCTGCCATACATCTTCACATTCAGCTAATCCATATCTGTTCAGGAGTTCTGTTCTTGGCATTATTCTTTCAAATTCTTTATCAGTCCCATCATATATAATAGATATGGAACGATACATAATTGCCTTAGCCGGACAGTTATCCCAATAAAACTCCTGATCATAATATATGAACCTGCTCTTTGAATCTTCAATTGTTCCATCATAGAAACAGTTAAGCGGAACCATATCAATATATCCCTTTTCAAGAATAGGTCCTAAATCCCGACCATCAGCACTATTCCTGTCTTTCTCCGATATAATCCCCGTATGCTCTGAAGAATTAAGAATTAATTCGTACATATCATCCATTGCCTTTAAAAATGCATTTCTATCTTTTTTAGCAATAGCCTTTAATTCATTCATCGCAACCGGAGCATCAACATAAGGCATTATAAATATATCATTCTCAACAGATGAATCAACTACATTTATTCCTCTTGTATGCAAATCATAAAGATTATCCTGCATCTCTTTAAGTTTATGTATTCCTTCTTTGTAAACAGCCCTCTTAATTACATTTCTTACTCCATCATGTTCACATATGCTGGTTACAAGCGCATTATCATGTCCTCTGTCAAGTGATATGGTTGCATGAAGGGTATCATCTAACCGTCCGTCCATGCTGCATTCTATAATGTAAGCATTAGCCATCTTATGAAACATACCATTCTTTATTAAATCAGTGTACAGGTACTGTTCTTCAAGAAACACACTATCCGGATAGTTATAAAGCGGGAAATACCTCATAGCCAGTTCTTCAACCGGTTCATATCCTTCTGCATATACAAGCTGCGTTTCCTGCAAAGACGGCATTACAGAATAAAATTTATCATTCTCAAATCCAGCCTGCGAAAGCATCAACTTTAACTCTGCCATAGAATAGCATCTTCCTGCAATCAGATTTCTGTCTGCATCTGATAACCTTCTGTAATTCTCCATCCCATCAAAACTGTGGTTAGTATATGGGTCTCTGTCTCCACATATATACTTAATTGCATAGCGGTTCTCTGTTCCAAGCACAATCCTTCCTGATGATTTTAGCATTTTGTGGCATGCTTTCAGCAATTCTGCTGGATTCTGACATTCCTCTATAACATCTATACCAACTATGTAATCATACCTGTTTACTTCCAGCTTTGCCTCTGCTAGTTCAATGCATGAACATAATGTAACTGTTCCCTTCTGCTGCAGGAATTCTTTAACTGCGGCATCTTCTTTATCATTATACAGATATAAAATATCACAATCTGGCTTAAAGTTATACCACACTAATGCGCCTTTGGAAAATTCTTTAACTAATTCATCACAGCTGACCGCTGTAGTATTCTCTGCCATATCATTCCTCCGAATTATTATTATCTGGCGCCTGACAAACCATATTACTCACAATATAACACAGTCTCGTTTATAAGATTAGTATAATGTCTCAACCACATTTTATAATCTGGATTAAGAGATAAAATATATTCTGGTATTTCAAATATGTCTTCTGGTTTATGATATACACAGATAGCTAATTTAGGCTTATACTCACGGATTGTATCCGCACATCCTCTTAAAGCTGCTAACTCTGCTCCTTCTATATCCATCTTAATAAATGTTGGTTCTTCATGTGTCTTGAAAAAATCATCAAGTTTAATTACATCCACTGCAATATCGCCTTCATTACTTATTTTACTGCAGCTGCTGTTAGAATTAAAATATAATTTTCCATTACTATCACACGCTCCATAATTAAATATCTCCCAGTTGCTATAATGCCCTTGTTCAATTATATTTTTGCATTTAATGTATTGCTCTGGCTCTGGTTCAAATGAATATATCTTCTTATATCTTTCATTGCCATACTTAAAATACTGCATTGTTGACTGGCAATCGAAACAGCCTACATCAACAATTACCTCATCATTGGAAAATTTAAACACATCATAATATTGCTTTGGATTTACTTCTCCATATTTAGATATATACCTTCCAAAATTAATAATGTTTTTTACGCCCAGCTGTTTTAATTCTTTCTCTATAGCTAAACCATATAACATCGAGCTTACTACATATACCGCATCAGGATATCTTTTCACAGCATCTGTACGCGACATATATGGAATATTCCACCACCCTGTATCACTGACTGTTCTGTCACATACACAAGTCCACTCTACATCTGTCATTGTAGCTTTGATACTTTTTCCATAATAACCTGCACCATCAATGACTATGTCACATTTGTTTTTATATTGCTCCAGTTGTCTTTTTAACTCTTCAAATACATCTATTTTATCTTTGGTAATTGATGTTATATACTTATAATCATATGTAAGAGTATTCAATACTTTGCAATCATATATTTCTCTGGATAAATCATCCTGCATACAGCCTCTTACTTTATTAGAGTTTTTTATTAAATTATTGTATATTTTCTCCATCCCTAATCTCCTGTATCTTTTCTTCTGCCTTCTTTAATGCCATGGTCATATATTCACCATTGCGAAGTCGTTTACCTACCATTTCAGCATTTTTTTTCATTATTTGATAATCATTATCACTGACAGCCTCCAGTTTTTCAGGTAAATCATATAAAGACTTAACAGCAAATCCAACATTTTCTTTTAATACAAATTCAGCTTCTGCCGCTTCATCCCATATAACAACTGGAAGTCCTACAGCAAGATATAATGATAATTTGTGTGGATTGTTTATTTTCAGATATTCGCCAGTCAAGCCATTGCATGTATCCAACGAATTACCATCCCATACCAGACCGTATCTGCCTTGTAGGTTTTTTATCAGCTCATCTGGGAGATATGCACCAAAATAATTAACATTATCGTATTTGCAGTTATCACTGTAATTAGCCCCAAACAGATTAAACCTGACACCATTAAGCTGCTTAAGCTTATATATATATTCCGATTTACTTATATCAAGATTGCCAGCAATTATAATCCCATCATCAACTTTAATGTCTATTTGATTATTTATCAGATAATCAAATATTTTCAATGAAATTATACATTTAGCGTCAAAGCCTTGTGCTATTAATGCCTCTTTCATTCTCAAATTATGTACAATCCATATGTCTGCACATGTTTTTATCATATTATACTGCTCTATATAATTCTCATTTACACTCCTTCTTAATATTTCTATATCATGAACTACAGCAATGACTTTGATGTTCTTTTCTTTTTTCTGTTTAATCAGTTTATATATGCCACCTGATATATCTGCAAGAGGAAGCTGAATAATTACTGTTGAATTATTAGTTATTTTATTACAGACTTTATTCCATTCTGATTCTGTCTGTTCTTTTCCATTTTTTACAGTCCCCCTGACAACTGATAATACTTTATATCCATTATGTAGTGCTATTGATGCGACATCAGATGGTGCCTTATGTCCTGCATTAAAATCCTGTAATCTAAATTCTGCAATCTGGAATTTTCCAATTGAATTAATCACATTATTACTATATTCCTCATTAATCTGACAATATATGCAATACGGAAGATTCTGCAGTTCCGCATATTGTGATAATTCTTTTTCCACCTCCTGATAATCAAAACACGTAATCAAAAGTACTGATTCACTATCTACACTTGATGCAAAAACATCAGCTGATATAATAGGAATTTTAATTTCCAAACAACCTTGTATATATGTTTCTTGTTGTGAATTCTTATCAATAACTGCCGATACCTTTATATCTGGATATGTACACAAAAAATCTTTAAATACTTTCCCCGCACCATAACAATATACCTTTTTATTTCTTATAGATTCTATGCAATTTCTCTCAATTTTTTTCATATATTGTTTATACTCCTGTATTTTTATATTTACATTTGTGTAATTCATAACAAACTTAATAATTATAGTATTGAGGTTACAATTTATTTAACAAACTATAGTATTCTACCTTATTCCATATGATTTTTTCTTCGTCTATATCATATAAATTTATCAATTCATTTCTTATGCTGTCTGCAAGGCTTTCTTTTAAAGCAGCAATAACTATATAGTCATATTTTATAGTGCTTATGCATTCGATTGATATTACATCATGCAGTACTTTTATATTTTTTCCTTCCGGATATTTATCAACCCAGGCAGCAATTTTACAATGGCACTTATTTGTTAAATACTTATACAAAGATTCACTGCTATTCCCCGCCCCATATATTATTACGTTCTTGTTTTCCAGCGTTTGATAATTGTATTTATATGTTCCAAGGGTAAAACGACTTATTCCATATAACTGCTCAATAGTATGCAATTCAATATTCAGTATGTATTTTTTTAATTGTCTTAATAGCACATATTTATGTTTATCACTACTAATAAAAACATTTTCAAGTCCTTTATATAAATAATAAGCATTTATGCTTAATTTTTCATCAGCCGTGGTACACACTGAATTCACATGTAAATTATAATGATAAAACGACTTTCTTAATATATATATACTTGATATCTTCATTATATAGGAATATAATACCAGGCAATCTTCTCCATAAAAAACCCTCATATCTATTTCATCATATATAGATAATAATATCTTTCTTATAAATAATTTATTACATAACGTACCGTATATACCAAAATCATTATTTTTATCATCAAACAACATAGTTTTATAGATATTTTCTGGTAAATTACTATAAATTCCCTGTTCAAAATTATCTAACAATTCTATATGAAATCCACATATCTCATCATCCCGATACATTCCTGACGATACTAAATCACATTGATTTTCTTTTTGTATGTTTATAAGAGTGCCATACATACTGCTTTCTATCCAGTCATCACTATCTACAAATCCAATAAGATCTGCTTTAGCTGCTCTTACACCAGCTTTTCTTGCCGCATTAGCTCCACCATTATAACTTAGCGGAATTATTGTAATTCTTTTATCTTCTTTTGAATAATCTTCGCATATTCTTAAAGTATTGTCTAAGGATGCATTATCAACTAATATAAGTTCAAAATCATCAATATCTTGATTTAAAATACTATCTATACATTGTGATATTGTTTTCTCCGAATTATACATTGGAACAATTATGCTTAATAGCGGATTACTATTTTTCATTACATTTCACTCCAGATTATTTTTTATCATTATAATTGTTGAGCAGCTGGTATTAAATAATTATAGCAATCTGCACCATGACAATATCTGCACATATCCAAATATCCTTTTTCAGAATATCCTAATATGTATTCCAAAAGTTCTCTTCTCCAATTCTTACCTGTCAGTTGGTTAAAATCCAGATAATCGTCTTTTCCAACATTAAAATTCAAATTATCAGATACACTTCGAGCCATAACACAATAATAGAATTTATTTTCACGAATTTCATGGCATGAAGTATGGCAAGCGTCAAACACCTCTATCAACTCTTCATCAGAACAATCTCTTTTATAATAATCAAATCCATAATCCATCCAGTTTTTTTCTTTTTTACCTATTCTATATTTCACATTATTGTTTTTTAATATATTTTCTAATTTTACGTATTGCACTTCTAATTTACTTATAGCATTTGAATAGTTTGATACTCTGAATAGAACATTATATTGTTTACACATATTCAGCAGCTCATCACTCGGAAATATAGTGCCATTAGTTGTAATTGAAAAAATATTAATTTTATCACGATAATTCTTTCCAATGTATTCTATTGCCTGTCCTAAATAAGAATATAACATTGGTTCTCCACCAATCAGAACAAATTCATGTATGTAATCCACTTTTGAAAAAAATACATCTGCACTTTTCTTTACCTGTTCTAATGTAAGGTCTGGATTATCTCTGCCAACCGCATAACAGCCATGTGCACATTTTTTACATTTTAGCGTACATCTTTCTGTTACACATATTTGACAAAGATTAAGAAATATCTGATCATATAAATCATATATTATTAAAGGTAAAACCTTTTCCAAGAAATATTCATATGTAAAGAAATGCTCATCACATTTCAGTCCTCTATTCTCAAGATTACTTTTGATTTTATTTGTATTTTCTTCGGTAGCAGCAATAATAATTAAATCTTTTTTCCCGCTTTCAAAAAATTCTTTTTCCGAAAATACCTTCTCGTTGTTAAAGCCCTTTTCTTGAATTTTTTCATTATTATCTATGAAGCAGCTGAACATCCCATAATGCTTAAGTAAATTATACAAATCACCACCTAATATTCCAGCACCATAAATACAGAATTTTGTATCTTTTTTATTAATACTGCTAACATAAAGTTTTTCGTTTGTTTTATTAACCCATTTCATAATATACTACATAGACAGCATTTTACTATCTTTTCCTCTCTACAATATTCATCTTATAAACTGACTGCAAAATAATAAGATCCCTTTATTATGAATTACATTTTCAAATATTTATTTTCACTAAAAATCTCTTGTAATAAAAATCGTATCATTCCCTTTTAATTCAAAAACCTCCTCTAATGACTCTTTCCATTTTTTTGATACAGAAATAATAACTAATCCTTGAGCATTAAAATCATCAAGTGCTATAACTTTATATCCGTGCCATGTTATATAGTTTACTGTGTATGAAACTATTATTGCACTTATATTTATCTGATAACTGCTTAAAAGAGCTACTGTTTCTTCTGCACTGACTCCGTCTCCATAAACAAAAACTCTCTCTGATAATCTAATTTTAGTTATTTCCTCATCAAAAAGCTCTCTTATATATGGGTATGTTCTATTTTTTACAAATTTTTGTAAAAGATCATTATATGGTGAATAATTCAAAACATTTATGCTATTTTCCGGTTCTATACATATTATATGTTCAATCCTTCGTTTGAATAAATGTAACCTTTCAATTATTTCATTATATATATACTCATCATCATAATTCTGTTTTGACATAATTGATAATTGATCATATATAACCAGACAAGAATACAACTGTTTTATACCTAATGTATGCGAAATCGACGAACTACATTGTCTGTATATATACAGCGTATCAGGTATTGCTTTAACGCACTTTGCTTTTATCAATGTCTGAATTGTAAACAAAGTATCTTCATAATAAATACCCGGGTAAAAACGAGCATTATTGTTTTTCAAAAATTCAAGATTCCAAAGTTGAAATCCACATGCGCTTTGATACTCTTTATTATCATGCAACAATGCTATCAATTTTTTTCCATCACATACTGGATAAGTGCTTTTATATTTCATTGTCCTCAGCTTTTTCTTTAAATCCTCAGAATATTCCAAGGCACTAAAAAAAACTGCTTCCACCCCATATTTTTCTGCAGTTTCCCACAATATTTCCAGCGCCTGCGGCACAAAACAATCATCTGCATCAAGGAAACAGATATATTTTCCTTTGCTCAATTCAATTGCCTTATTACGGCTAACTGACAGTCCACAATTTTCTTCATTAATAATAATATTAAACCTGGAATCATTTGAAACTAATATTTGTAACTGTTTTAAAGAATCATCTGTGGAACAATCGTCAACACATATAACCTCAAAATCCTTAAATGTCTGGCTTTTTATACTTTGAACATAATCAGATAAATATTTTGATTTATTATAAATTGATGTGATAATTGTTATCTTTATAGGCATATTCATCCCTCATTTTTAATCATTATTGTCAGTTAATATATTCTAACAACGCCTCAATTGCTTCTCGTACAGCTCCCTCTCCACCATTTCTTGATGCAACAAAATTGCACACTTCCTTAACTGGTTTTACCGCATCATTTGGACATGCAGACCACTCTGCTTTTTTTATTATATCTAAGTCATTAAGATCATCACCCATACATGCCACATTCTTCCATTCCAGTTTAAGAATATGTAATAATTTTTCTAAATCGTCTACTTTATTTTTGCTCCCTTGTATAACATATGGTATCTCTAATTCTTTGCATCGATTTTCAACAATATCAGATTTTCTTCCAGTTAATACTACTGGAATAATTTGTTTACATGGTAAAATACAATGTATTCCATATCCATCTTTAACATCAAAAGATTTAAAAGCTTCTCCTGAATTTCCAATATATATCTTTCCATCTGTCATTGTTCCATCAACATCCATAACAAACAATTTTATACTCATTAATACCACCTTTTAAAAACCAGTTATCATAATACTTATCCCATCACCTATTGGATACTTGGCATAACGCCCATTCATTTCCTCGAGAAATTGGTTTACAGCTTCATGCGGTCCTTTAAAATTCGTTGCAAAATAATCATGTACCAGAATTACTCCACCTGAAATCATCTTATCTTTAAAAAACTTCAATCCGTTATATGTAGGTTCATATAAGTCCACATCCAAATTAACAAATGCGAAACGTTCCTCTTCTAATTGCTTTGCTGTATCTGGAAAATATCCCTTATGTATTATAACATTTTCTGGATAAATCATCTTTTTCATTACCATGTCAATGCTCGCATTAGAATAATCCCCAACTTTCGCTTCTGAATACAAGCTGTCTTTATCAATATCTCTTTTATCAAACCCCTCAAATGTATCAAAAAGATGTAACTTCTGCTTAGCATAAAATTGGTTAATCCATTTTGCGAAATCCCCCTCAAAAACCCCAACTTCTGCAACCGCTGCATTATCAAAATTTTGTATTTGGGATAATTTTTCCAAAAATGAAACTCTGCTTAACAATGGCAACTCAATAAAAGTTGTATCAATTTTTCTGGAATCTATTCCCATACTAATAAGCTGTTGTTTTATATTCATCATACCTGGAGCTGATGTTATAACAACAACATCCCATTCTAATTGGAAACATTCTTCAATACCATAAGTCTTTATTCCATTTATACTCGTTCCTATTTTATCTTTATCATTATCTGTAAATGCTATTATTTCATACTTTTCTGATATTTCATCAAACAGTCTTTTTCCACCGCCTGCCGCACCAAAACAAATTGCTTTTTCCACTAAACAACCTTCTTTCTATGAATATTTACTTGGGGTTATTGTCTCAATATTTATTTTCATTGCCACACGTTCTCTAAAATTTTTAAATAAATTACTTATTTCTTCATTTATTTGTTTATATGTCATATTAATATGTCGTATTGGTTCTGTTCCATTAATATAGTTACTTTGTTGCTCGTCCAGACCATCAAACCCTGCGATTGCAATTTTACTCACTCCCAATTGATCTAATAAATTCAATAACATTATTGTGCTATTATCTGGCAGCACACTACTTTCCTCAATCAGACTAGAATAATTGATGACTAACGATTTATCATCTTTTGTATGAATATTACTTGTTAATATATACTTTTCTGAATCAGACTCTTCTTTATTCCCTTTAAATTCTTCCCAACGAATTGCATTAGAAAAAAATATGTAATCAGTCTTAAAATTACATGGCTTAAAATTTACGCTAACCACTATTGGATTATAATCTTGTATATATTTTGTAATAACAGTCTTGTATTTTTCTATTGTTATTCCTGGAGCCATTATCAAAACAGTTTGTCCTTTAAATTTATCAACAAGTTTTTCGACAGTTTCTGAATCATTAACCTTGGTTGAAGAATATTCCAGGTACAATTTTTGAACTAAATCGTAATCATACCTCTGTCTATTTTCCTCATCAATGCTGGATATAATATACTTTACATCACAATTTTGCAATCGATACTTTGATGTAAGAAATATTACATTGTTAGGATGTGCTTTGTATATACCAGCCATAAACGAAGGAATTGAATACCCCCACTCATTATCTTTTTTATACGGCTCAATATAACAATCTATTGCATCTAATATAGCATCCGTATTGTAATCATAATTTTTTTTCCGAACCAAATAGTCTATAATTAATTCGGTATTGAGATTCCCTGCACATTTTCCCATTCCATTTATTGTAGAATCTATAATAATTTTACGCTCATTATTTGATAATTGTATAATCCTTTGTGCCATTGCAAATGACATCTGCATATTATTATGAGAATGAAAATCTATCGCTATTTCTTTTTTTAAATTATGATTTACAACATTCCAAATATAATCTAAATCATCTAAATACATTGATCCATATGTATCTATTATGCCAAATGAAACAGGATTGATTTCATTAGCAATACCAATCAGTTCCAACAATTCCGTTGTCGTATATCCATTTGTAAAAACGGTTTGAACATACAAGTCATATCCTTTTTTTTGAATCATTTTCATTTCGGATATAATATCATCACGATGCTCGTAATAATTTTTTTTGGTAAAGCCATAACGAATACCTGTTATTCTTTTATTATTTCTCTCATCCAAATTATCTATATTATATAAGCCGTAATCAACAAATAAAACATACCGCTGATTTCCCTCTCCTATATTCTCTGCATAATAGTTTGCTTGAGCAACTGTTCCAAAAAAAGTACTATTTCCACAATAATTAATATTATCTCTTAAGAAACCAAGTTCTATGATGTCTATGTTTGACTTCTTTAAAAACTTTCCAATACCAATAATTTCATTATCCTGAAATTTGCAGTCTATTATCCTTCCACCATCACGCAGGGTACAATCAAGAATCTCTATGTCTTTCATTTACTGTTCCTTTCCAAATATTGTTCAACAACTTTTGCAAACTCAAAATCTTCCGGCTCGTCAATATCAACAGCTTCCATCTGGTCAATACTGCACATAAATGGTTTTTTGCCTATACGCTGATGTAAATTAACAAAAACATCTTTGGTAAAAATATAAAAAGCTCCTGTTTCCATATAAACAGGTTCTAAATTTTGTGTCGTAACAATATCTTTCATATCATAATTAAATGGGACTCCTTTATACCAACAATAATCCTGTATTTTAACGCAGCTAAATGCTGAATCATACTCCCCACTCAGCACTGCCTCTAATCCTTTTATTATAGATTCAGATCTTGTAAATGGCTGGGTAACATGTGTAAGTACATAAATATCTGCATCGACATCTTTTACAAATTGTTCTATTATATCCAGTCCTTTCACTTCAAAGCCGTCCAATGTCTTGCTTCTTTTTAAAAAGCTTATGCCTTCTGGAATATAATCACATATTTTTTCATCGCTGCAATATACATATTTTTCATCTATTTGTGAAATATCTTTAACTGTTTTAAAGATATAATCACATAATGGTCTACCATTCAAGTCCTTAATATTTTTTCCTGGCAGTCTCTGATTATTTAACTTTATTGGTATAAATGATACAACCTTCATGCTCTTACAATCCATCCTTTTCTCTTTTTACTTGTGTGCATATAATACGATATAATCTGAATTACCTTGCATCTCACAATCTTTCTTCCAAACAGCATCCAAAATATCAGATACAGCACTGTCCGGAATCTCCGTTCCAGGCTTTTTTTCCTTTATCCATCCCAACATATTTGCAATCCCGTAACGCTGATAATATTTTATTTCTATATAAGAAAAGCCTGTTTCCTCTGCCATTGTTCTAAGACTTTCCTCTGAAAAGATCCATAAATGCTGTGTGCTAAACAAAATTTTCTTTTCATATATTGTTCCAAGCAATGCTCTCATAATTGGAGCATCTGTCGGTGTTCCAATAATGGCAGTTCCTCCTTCTTTAAGTAAATCATTACACTCTTTCAAAAAATCCTGTGGTTTTTCAACATGTTCAATCACGTCAAAAGAAGTTAAAACATCTACCTTGCTTCTCCACTCCTTTAACGCTTCAGCCGCATAAGGATAAGTATAAAATCCCTTTCTATCCATAACATTACGATAAAATTGTGACGGTTCAATTGCAATTACACTTGACGATACACCGTTAATATAATCTAAAAATGCACCGCACCCACATCCTATATCTGCTGTTACTTTATTTCTATAAATTTCCGTTCCAGTATATCTAAATTTTTCTATCGTTTCTTTATCATGTAAACGATAAAATGTTTCTTCATCCGTTGACCCCTCTAATGATTTTCTATATTCAGCGCTTTCATAATATTGTTCAAGATTCATTATTGGTTCATGCCACATTACTTTACAATGATCACATTTATATATTTCTACATCTGAATCAGTATAATGTTCTAACTTTCCATCTCTGATTCTGCCATTGTAAACCACAGATATTTTTTCATTTCCGCATATTTTACACTTCATTTTGTACCTCTCTATTTTTCAAACAACGAGTCAAAATCTGTTCTTTCAAATATTTCCAACATTCCACCTCTTGTTGCATTATAAATTTCTATATTGTTCATCTCACAATATTTACGTGCTGCACAATAGGCATTCTCTGCCTTATACACCTCTGACCCATTAGGCAGATTATAATTTCCTAGGAAAGCTGCATGTTCTTCCCCTTTTTGTATCACTCCGTCATGTACATTTCCATTCCTATCAATTATTTTTGAAAATGTATGATCTATACCAATTAGATATATCTTTTTAAATCCCATATATACTGCCATCTGTATCATGGCATATGTAGTAGTCGTTCCAGAATATACCTCCAGAGAACAATCATCTGAAAATGAAATACTATCAATATTTTCTGGAAGTTTCATTTTCATGTAATACAAATTATCCAAATCCTTATCATCCCGATATTTATATAAAGATCCTCCTCCTCTTACAAATGCTGCACTACAGTTATTCATCAAATTTTTCACTAATTCCCTTGACTCAAATGTAGTTGAATTAGATTCTAAAAAGAAATAATATTCTGGTCTCCATTCAGTTTTATCAAAGCATTGAAAAATAAGATTACATGCAAATGTATGCTCGTTTTTTAATCTCTGTAAATCATCTATTTTCAGGCTTGGACCATTTCCAATTATAAAACAGCGTTCTCCATTATGAATATTCTGAAATTTTTTTATTTTTTTTGAATACTGCGAAACATTAATAACTTCATCCTCAATCATAGAAAAAATTGAAACATCCGATATTGCTATTATTTGTTCGTCTTTTATTCCTGCAAGTTTCAATTGTTTATAAACAGCTTCATAAGAACGCATTGATAATATATACATAACATTATCATTACAACAGATATTTTTTCCGCTATATACATTTTTCCCGTTGTACTGCTTATTTATATCCACAGAATAATTATCAAAATATCCAGACCATTTTATTTTTTTTTCATTTAATAATATGCCCAGATAATTGCCATACACAGATACACCCCATATATATATTTCTTTTTCATTGCTTTTGTCACATATATACTTTATAAGCAATTCATAATTATCAAAAAACATAAGTATCCTCTCTATAAAAATATTTTAATTTCTTATTGCATATGGATTTTTCATTAAAAATATTAACTATTAAATTTTGAAACATATATATTCACAACTCTCTGTCGTGTCATAATTTCAAATTGATTAGTTAAAACAAATCTTCCTGTTTTTTCTATAACATCGTGATATTTTGGCAATATATTTATAATCCATATCTTACGTGGGTGTCTGTTAAAGCTTTCGCATATATTATTAATTACTTTTTCAAATACATCTCTGCCAAATGGATCAAACAAGTAAAACCAATTATACTCATCCAGCTCCTCTTTTACTAATGCCGCATCTCCGTGATAACAATTCATTTTTTTATCATTTAATTCATTACACAATTTTTCAGCATTTGATGTAAGTATTTCATGAACATTATCTGCATACTCTACACCGCCAACCTGACTAAAACCATAATCCAAGAAAGAAAAAAGTGCCGAGCCTTTCCCACATCCAAAATCAAATATTGCATCGTTCTTTTGTGGAATGCAGTGGCATTTATCCAGAATTGGGAAAATTTCTTTTGGCGATAAATTAACACATGGACGCATCCCATCCATCGAATTTGTAAAATCCTTCACTTGTATTGGGTCGACTATATCATACCCATGCATTTTCTCCAAATATCTCATAAATTGTATATTTGTATCACTTTCTTTTCTATTATAATCAACTCCATATACAATTTCATTTATATCAAAGTATGTTTTGTTTTTAACATAGCCATGTGTTTCAAGACATGTTCTTATCTCTTCTGTTTCCGCTGTACATAACCATACAACAGCATTTTTAACATCTTTATAATCAAATTCAAATAATGAATTTCTAAATAAAGGATATTCAATGGTATAATGCTACTATTTTCTTCTGTAATCAGATATCGGGGTTTTATGCTATGATAGTAGTCTGCATACCACGCAACAAATCTTCCCGAATATCCATACCCATAAATAACAATCGTCTTGTCCATGCATGAACACATTAAATTATCCAGCTTGTCTCTAAATTCTTTTAATTCTTCTAACATCCGCTCTCCTATCTTAATGCCCTTTTCAACTGATAAATAACTCTTTCCATAATATCTTTTGGTCCAATTGTAATTCTTAATCTGAGGGCATCTTTATCAGTAAATAATCTTATAAGTAATCCATTTTCTTCCATATAGGCCCGCACTCTTCCAGCATCTGCATTATCAAGCTTTATAAAAATAAAATTAGACTCTGACTTATATGCCTTTACCCCTGGAATTTTATTTAATTCAGTATAAAACCACTCTCTGACTGAATTTGTCTCTAATTTCATTTTCTTATAATATTCCGTATCTTTAATTGCTGCCACCGCTATTTTCCTGCTTATTCCACATGCCCTGAACAATGGTAAGTCCAGGCATATCGTACGTCTTAATGGGTAACTGCATAATCCATAACCAATACGTATGTCAGCAAGTCCGTAGAATTTTGAAAAAGTTCTTGTTATTACTACATTGCTATATTTAGTAATGATTTTTTTCTCAAACTTATTATCATCATTTCCATATCCCCAATATGCTTCATCTAATAAAATAATCGAATTAGTATTTTCTCTTATCACTTTTTCAATATCATTGTATGATATTCCACATCCAGTCGGCATCTGTGGAGACGTAATAATAATTACCTTAGGATTATTTTCTTTAGCCTTTTGAAGAAGATCCTCTATATTATACTCATATGTATCTTCTTTTTCACATACCTCGTATGTAATACATTTTGCGAATTTGGCATCTGCAACACTCTTATAATAGCTCCAGCCAGGTGATGGAATTAAAACTATATCATTCTCATTAAGCAATATGCTTCCTATTGATTTAATAACTTCTGCTGAACCATTATGTATAAAAATATTATTAGATGAAATTCCTAATGATGAGGATAATGTCTCAACTAATTCATCATTTCTTCCCAAATCATATAAATACAAATCTTCCATTGTAATATTTTTCAATACTTCCAGACATTTAGGAGATGGCTTGAATAAATTCTCATTTAAATGAAGCCTTCCACTTTTCTGTACCGTTGGTACTGAATGATATGACTTAACTTCCGAATATTTCGAAAACACTTTGATAACTTCATTAGACTGATCAAGATTCTCATTCATAAACTCTTCAAAAGAATTATCAAACTGCTTGAATTCTTCTAATGTGTCAAATTCCAATACCTTGTTTTTTTCACGTTCAACCTTTTTTAATTTTAATTCATCAATGTGTTGAATATGGAAATCATCCATTAACATATTCCTTGTATTCATGTCATTCCATTCTTCATTCATATATTTAACAAATGTATCAGAAAACTTTCTGTCAAAAAAGCAGTCCCCTATTGTATACCACGCTTTTCCACCACCTCGTTTAATACTTGTTATATAGCCATCTTTATCTTCTTCTAATACGCAATATTCATCGCAGTATTCTTCTGAATACACACATGAATAATATGGCGAATAGACATATTTATGAAACACATTATCTGCATAGTAATTATCAGAACATAAAATATAAGAATTTTTCATATAATTCTGTGCTTTATATAGTGACGCTATGTTATTGTATTTATCATAATCATCATTGTGAATTAAAATAACCCCATATTTGTCTCTCAAATATTGAAATTTTTCCTGCATAAACCCAGTTACAATTATAATTTCCTTAACTCCGGCTTCCTGTAACTGTCGTATTTCTCTTTCAATAAGTATCTCACCTTTAACACGGAACAACCCTTTAGGAAGAACATTAGATAAAGGCATGCATCTTGCACTATAACCAGCAGCCATAATAATTGCATTATCAACCTTGTATGGTTTCAATGTATTTAATTCTTCTTCAGTAAGTAAATTTTCTTCTTTATTTTCCGCCTTATGTTGTAATTTTTTAAATTCTTCGTAAGTCATAACTACTCCTCTCCAAATTCAATCAGCGTTGCAAGATGCTGGGGTTTTCTTTTATCTACTGGAGGTGGTGTCATATAATCATCACCATACATGTATCTGAGAAAACCGTCTGTATCCTTCGGTGCAAAAGCTACCATATCTTCGAATTTTATTTCTTCATAGTCTGTAAGCCATGAACGAAGGTATCCTTTACTTTCTTGTTTCCAATGCCAGCCTGTTGTTCTAACATATTTTGTTTCTATTCCAGCATACTTTTGCGATAATTTATCATACTCTTTGGCAACAAGTCTCATTGGAATTAATGCAAGCAGTTTGTATACTAATTTTTTTAATATATTTTTTTCATATCTGGCACCAACAACAGAATAACCTATTTTTCTTGCTATAAAACTTCTAAGATTAAATATCGACTTTGAAAACCCTTTTTCCGGCATATTATCGCATGGAAAAATATCTAAAAATATGCCATTCCTACTTTTTATCATCTCATGATCACTTCTAAAAAACTTTGTATTATTTTTTAGAACTCTGCCATACTCCCATCGATATCCTGAATCGGTATGATATGTCTGCCAAAAATATTTCTCTCCAAATTCATTCTGACACACTTCACAAAACTTATCATAATCTTTTCTCAACATTCTGATATCTATATCATCATCCCATGGAATGAAGCCTCCATATCTGACCGCTCCCAGCAATGTTCCGCCATCTAATTCATAGATTATGTCATATTTTCTACATATTCTATCAACCTCTTTAAGCATTTCTAATTCTACGTTCTGTATCTTTTTAAAAGTCTCATCATTATATTCAAAGCTCATATTTTACCTCAATATTTCTCTGTATAATATTATATTTCTAACTCTATCTCTTTCCCACCGATAAAATCATTATCAAAATAAAATCCTTCAAGAATATTTCTCGATATATTACACATACCATTCAACATATTAAAAAATAAAATATCTTCCAAGCTTTCTGTTCTATCTGACATTGATTTTATGCATTCACTGCAATTGACAGCTAATATTGTCTTATAAATACTGATATAATCATTAATAAAGTCAACTGCGCCACAATTTACTTTTTCCTTGACATTGAAATTTTTCTGGCTCTTTCTATCAGGCTGGCATACTGCATTTCCTCTGTCATCAATATATCTGATCATACCATGTGGAGCCGTAATAAATGTCTCAATATACATATTCTTATTACTTGCAATACTTTTTTCTGCAGTATAATCATCACCATACTGAAAACACCCATCCATTGTTATTTCATTGTTATAAATATTATCTTTTGACAAACATGCATAAAAGCAATACCCTTTTGTCTTAATTCCAGTTAATCGTTGCAGATAATACTGATTTGTTCCATAGTATCCCAAATCAACTGTTCCATAAGATAATTCCTTTTTCATATCACCATCTGATGTAAGATAAGCAAGATAATTTTTTCTTTCTTTTTTAGCCTGTTCCATTATTTTATCTTTGTATGGCTGAATCCACTTTAATATGTTCTTACTGTCCCCCACTGCATTAATCTGTCGGTCATTATATTCCGATGTTTCATCTGTAACAATTATCTCAAATCTTGATTGCATATAATCAGCAAATGTTCCTACATAAGGGAAAGCCACAACTCTATTAAAGTCATCTTCATTCTCCATGGTTGCTATATATATAAGCCTTCTTGATATCGGAAGATAACACCACTCCTGCTCGTATCCATCATCTAATAATTCTGCAACCATTGTGTAATCTTTCTCAAGGAAATACCCATCTCTGGCAAAGAATAATAACTTGTCTATTTCGTCTTTTCTTGACTTGTAATAAAGCCATATAAGGAATTTTTCAAGTAATGGACCATAAACACAATATCCATAACTCTCACTATCATCGAATGACACTTTCCCCTTAGTACTGCATAATGCAAATGGACTATTAAACAGCTTGGAAGCCACTAATCCAAGGCATATACTGTCTGATACTGTATTAACATCTGATGCCAATTCTGCCATAGATGAATTCATAAGCATATCTTTAGCACTCATAACATAATATGAATCTATCCCATATCTTACTGGATTTTTAACATCACATGTTTTATTATCTCCTATATGTAGACATTTGTTACCCTTACCAACCAATTTAAAATATTCTTCCCATAATGAACCTGATACTTTATCAGCCTTTTTCTCACATGATATCCATATATGTTCATCATCTGGTACTGTCACTCCACATTTATCTAAAATACGCTTAATATCTTGTATTGTATAGTACATGTCACTTATAAAATATACTTCTTTTCCACATGTTAAACAATACTCATACAAATCTGCAATATCTCTTCTTACAATACACAAATCTATATCTGTATCTTTCTCTAGCTTCATGATATCTGCTATATTCTTATCAGTAAGATTTGTACATTTCTTTATGTACCCATATATTTCATTGATAGTTGCATAAGCACCACATTGGGCAGCTTGTGCCCTTATGCTGGCAATTTCACAATCTAATTTTAATTCCGCTCTTACCTCTTCTCCTAACAGTCTGAATACATCTTCTGGTGAAAAAACTTTTCTCATTATCAATGTATCAAATATATCAAATGAAACAATGTCTGCTTTGTCTATCTTGTCTTTTAACTCCTGATATGAGCTTTTCCAATACTCATTCTGCTCATATCTTGTATCTTTATCTGATAAAGCGGCTATTCTTCCATCTGCATAATACACTGGAACTGTTACATCTTTTGCAATTCTTTTATATATTATCTCATAGTTGGACGGGTCTGAATTAATAACAATTGCATCAACACAATTCTCTACATTCTTTATAGATATTACTTTAATTCCACATAATTCTTTTCCAACATTACTTTCATCCCTATCCAAAATTCCTGTAATATTAAAGTCAGTTATCCCTGGAAGAAGCGTTGCACTACGCCTTCCCATTCCATATATTGCAATTCTCTTGTTTTTTATGCTTCTAAAATTATGTCTGAAATTTTCAATTTCTATATCATATTTAGACTTCTGTTCCATGTATATAATTCCTCTAATTCAGTATGATGTTTCATTGTCTGATATTTACATCTGTTCTGCTGCTTTTACAAATTCTGTATTGTCATTACCACAACCACCACATATCTTACAAAGCTTCACAAATCCTTTTGCCATATTACCATTACTGTGTTCTAGTATTGCTTCTTTTGCTCTGTCATCATCATCAAGTGTTCTTAAATCAATATAATCATCTGATACATTTTTTAATAACTTTGCCTTATCAGCACTCCAGGATACATGGCAATAATAATACTTTCCATCATTAAGCCCATGAAATATTGGTCCGCATGAAAGCATATGTTCTCTTACTTTATCAAAATCATACATTCTGTTATTAACAGGGAATCCAAAATCACACCATCTAAGAGAACGATTTACTGAATATCTTAAACCAGCATCACTTACTATCTTTACAGCCGAATCAAATCTTTTTTTATAATCTACTACATCTGTGTAGTCACTGAAATCATATTTAACATTATACTTTTTTGATATTTCTATAAGCTGTTCATCCGGCAGTAATGTTCCATTAGTGATAATCCCAATATTACCTATTCTATTACCATACCTATCACCAATCTGCCTTATCATGTCTGCAAGTTCACCATTAATAAGCGGTTCTCCACCAAGAATTTCATATGCAACAATATAATCCACGTGTCTGAACAACAATTCTAAATCCTCTAATATATCTTTAGCTGTATAATCTACATATTCCCTATAATATGGCATAAACATATTACAATGCTTACACTTTAAAGTGCATCGTGATGTTATTGTACTATGTACTTCCATTAAACAGACTTTTTTCTTATAATTCCAAAACCACTCAGTAAGGAACTGCTCCATTGAGCAAAAATCTTTTCCTGACTGTAATCCAAATTTTTCAAGGTCTTCCCCAACTAAAGCAGCATTTCTGTTAGCTGTCATAATTACTATTTTATAATTTTTCAAATCATCTTTTACATCATCAACATGTTTTACTGATATGCCTTTAAATTCACAGTTACATTTCTCTTTATCACTATCTACAATATATGCAATATTAAAACTACTCTTAAAAAAATCTATGTTGTCATGAGCTACTTTCCCAAACCCATATAGAACTAATTCACTTATATATTTCCAATCATCTGTTAATTCACTTTTCATATCTATCACCTAATGTTTTATTCAATCTTGTGGCAATCAAAAAGCCCTGCATACAAATGCAGGGCTTTACATATCAATCGTAATTCTATCCATATTACCGATATTATATCAATTAAAGCGACTCCATTCGCATGTTGATAATAATTCCTGTATCTCAATTGAATTATCATCTATAATTCCTAATTATAAATAATATATCGGTTAATTAGTGATACTTCTTAACCTTTCATAGCTGACTTGTTCATCAGTCAATATATTTTTATCCTTTAAATATAATGTCTATTTTTTCTGCACTATCAAGAGCTGTCATGTCATTTGAAATTTATACGATTCATTCATCCTTACTCACTCTAAATACGCAATCCCAGACTATTAACAATAACTTTATCAAAATCATACATTCTGTTATTAACCGGGAATTCAAAATCACACTATATAAGAAAGCGATTTACTGAATATCTTAAACCAGCAGCTTTTACCATTTTCACTGATTCATCAAATCTTTTTTTAATCCACTACATCTGTGTAATCAACATGCTCCTTATAATATGACATGAACATATCTCATGCTTCAATCTTCCCCTTTATATACACCCCAACTTCATGTATAGTCCTAAGCACTTCATCCTTCGTTCCATACGGAAAGCTGTTCATACATGGAAATGTCTCAAAGCTCAATGTTCCATCAAATCCAATATCTGCAAGTGCTGCTGCCAATGAATCCCAGTCAGTTCCGCATTCCTTACTGCTGCCAAATGTATAAGGCATCTGGTGGAGGTCGCCATACGCATCATTTTCATGCATGTGAAGAAGCTTTAAACGGCTGCCAACCTTTCTTATATAATCCGCCGGCTGTCTGTGTACAAGCTGGATATGACCTGTATCTAAGCATATTCCAAATCGTTCTTCTGAAGCCATCATATTAAGCATATCTACATAGAATATGGCATCATCAGGGTCTGCACATGTACCTTCAGTTATTCTTCCTCCGACACTTTCATAGAGATTCTCTACACATATTCTGACATTGTGCTTCTTAAGCTCAGGTATAAGAGATGAGAAAAACTGTATATTCATTGCCTGTTCAGCCTCAAGTCCGTACTTATACTGCATCTTGAACGGATGCATGACTACCCATGGAATCTCAAGGAAACCAGCAATCTGAATGCTCTTTGGTATTACAACATTCTGCATATACTGGCTTATATCATCGCGTCCCAGGACATACATAGGATAAGGAGCATGCATCTGTGACGGCTTAATTCCATATTTATTAAACATCTTCTTATACTCGCCAAAGTACGCAAGAATATCTTCAATATCCGCATCAAAAAATTTATTAATCTTTCCACCATAGACATCTGAATTCTTTAAAAATGTATCAAGATTAAAATCAACCATCTCAAATCCTGCCTGGACAATTATTGCAACGCCATCTTCAATTCCCATCTCTGGCAGAATTCCTTTAGTCTGTACACCTACTTTTACCATTTCCATTCCTCCAAATGTCTATACAAAATATCTGTCCTGAAACTCGCTGTGTTCAACACCCATAGCCTTAAGCTGCGCTGATATCGCATCATAATACATACAGCATATAACAACATTGCGTTCTTCTGCCGAAACATCAAGTATTGCTGACGGAGCCTTTACATCAACCCCGCATACCTTAGTGCCCCATCTCATCTTTCCATTATCAACTGCAAAATACGGCGGATATTTATCTCCAATCGTATCCATATAATCCCATAACATCTGTCCTGCACCGAACAGAATAAGCTTTTTATCAGGCTTGTTTAACACTCTTTCAACAAATGTAAACTGGTCCTGCCATTCTTTAACAATTGCATGCAGCATACGCACATATTGTGTCTGCAGCACTTCCGGAACTCTTGCAAATGTTCCGCTATTATCGAATATCAGCCACCCTGAGAATTCAATTTTAATAAGTGCTCCAATAATATGATACCAGTCTGTAACAAGATCCCCTCTTCCTCTTGTAAATGTAAAAGGCATCTGTTTTTCATTATACACACCGCCATTATCATTAGCATGTATCATGCAAAGATATTCACTGCACTGGTCAATCTGGCTTCTCACATTCTTGGCAAGCAGGTTACTGTATCCAACATTTATAGATATACCAACTATAGCTGTATCACACATCCTGTTGCAGTATTCAGCAATTGATTTCAATGAAGATATATCAGAATATGCGCCATTAAGATATCCGGTTTCATCACTTCCATTGCAGCCATTCTCTATGAATACCGGAATCCTGTAATCTGTTATCATCATAGAACACTCTTCCACAACATTTTCAAGTATCCCTGCCTCGCAGTTCATTGTATCAAGGACTATATAATTAGCCTGATACTTCCTGCAGCTTTCCAGAAGCTCATACATCTTATCCGGAGTCAGCTTTGCAAGAGGATAGGAAAATCCCGAAACCTTAAGTACCCGCGAATCTCCTTCTTTCTTCTTATATGTCGGGAGTTCATTTTTTTCTATAATCTCATATGGTATCTCTGCATATGAGAATCCTCCATCTGCAATTGCTTCAAGCTTTAATCCGTCACTTAACTGTATGCCTGCTAACATAATTATCTCCTGTTCTCACAATATCTCTCTGGCACATTAGTAAATATATCCGTTGCACCAAGTCTGTAGTATTCTCTTAAATCCATATCCGGTAATGTCCTAAGCCGTCCATACAAAGGCTCGCTTCCGTTCCACATACGCACCCTCAGTCCTGCATTCTTTATAGCTTCCACATTGCTCTTGTTGACAGGCATTCCTAATTGTGCAGGATGAATTGTCATACCTCCATATTTACTGATACCATCCATACAACGGTGATAATCACCTGCCAGATATGCCACCTCTGCGTCCGCTTTTATCCGCTTAATAAGCCCTATTGAATCATGATTAAATGATGAGTACACAACATAATCCTCAAGATTGAATTCTGAAACCATATCAATAACCTTCTGCTCCATGCCTTCATATCTTATTTCACTATTCTTAAGTTCAATATTAAGATGAAGACCTTTGCCCTTACAATATGGTGCAAGCAATTCAAATGTTTCCCTTAATGTAGGAATTCTATGAATTTCATCATCCCCGGCTATAGATAACTGTTTCAGTTCATTTAATGTATATTCCTGTACATAGCCGGTTCCATCTGTGGTTCTGTCAACTCTTTCATCATGTATTACCACTATTTCATTATCTTTTGTAAGCTGCACATCAAATTCAATTCCGGTAATGCCTTCTAATTCCGCCGCTTTTTTTAACGCAATAAGTGTATTCTCTGGATTCATCATACTGCATCCTCTATGTGCCCATATACCAACTCTCTTTAAGGCTTCTGTATCCACAGTCTGCTTAACCTCTCCGCGGTTTGCAAGAAATTGCTCCATCATACCAGAAAGCCATATACTTTCTTCATCAGTTATCTTCTTTACAATTCCCGGATTGTTAATACATTTTACAAATGCTTCTATTTCATATCGCAATCCACCACCAGCGAATTCTTCCTCATACACTTCAACCTGATTAGGATTTTCATGATGAACTTCTATTCTCTTAGTAAGCCACCATGGTGATGGAACTCTTATATAACCATCATCCCCCGCCACAATAAGTTCACCCTCCGTCTTAACTCCAAGACCAGTCTTTATAGTAGCAACACCATCTTCATAGGTTATCATCATCTTGGTATATGAATCTGTCCCCAGAGGACTTTCTACTGAATATGTATGAATATCTTTTACATCTGTGCCAAGCAGCTTCATAACCGGAAGCAGACAATAGCTTGCAAGCTCAGTAAAGCTTCCACCTGACCTGCCCCACATTTCTCTTCCTGCTGCCGCACCTATCTTAGAAAATGCAGCTTCAACATCTCTTACTTTTCCTATTGCGCCACTCTTAACAATATCAAGTATTCGTTCAAACCCGGCACAATATGCTGTTTTTATTGCTTCCATGCATACAAGCTTTTTATTATCAGCCACCGAAAGCATCTGTTGTATGTCCGATTTATTCAATCCCATAGGCTTCTCACATAAAACATGCTTTCCCTTATCCAACGCTATTCTTATATATTCTGTATGCATCTCATGAGGTGCAGCAATATACACTGCATCAACTGCATCAAAGAAAGCTTCCGAATCATCTGTAAGAATCATCGGACCATCTATATCAATATTGTTGTTCTTTGCAAACCATAACACACTCTCAAGATGAGGATTATATATTGCTGAAACATTTATACCACTTACATATCTGCTTTCTTCAAGAAATCTGGACGCTATCCTTCCAGTTCCTATTATTCCGACATTAACCATTATGCTTTCTGCTTCCTTTACCTTAGCATGAATAAGCCTGATAACTTCTTCGGTAGTAAATTCTGTATTAAACTCCTTCTGCATAACCAGTCTTAATTCTTCAATCTGACTTTTATAAAACGGATAATCATGTGAACTTCCAACATTTCTCGGTGTCATATAATCTTTACCGTACTTTATCTGCAATAATCCATCATAACCTTCCGGTACCGGAATCGTTGTATTTTCAAATGACAGTTCACATATATCTTCATACCATTCTTTTTTTGCATGATAATCCCAGCCTTCTGCAAAGTCTATCATTGAGCATACTTCTGCTGAATTCTCATCATGATAAAGCGAACATACAACATCATATATTCTCTTTAATTCGTGTTTTAATCTGTTATTATAGTTGACCGGAATGCCAAATGTTTTTTCTATCTTTTTCATAAGTTCCAGCACTTCAGCACCATATGGTCCTTTCTCTGGAACACTCTCTGCCGTTCTGAGCAGAAATCTTAAGCTTTCTATCTGTTTATCCAAAGCTCTTTTGTCATCAGTTATATTATCAACTGGAAATATATCGATTCCCACAACATATGGACAGCCATGAAACTTTGCAAGAAAATCAGGCTCAAAGCATATATGCCTCCCATTAATTATCCTTGCCTTAATAGTATCATCTTCAGGATCATTATACACGCTTTTAATTTCATAATATTTCTCAAGAAGAACTGGTGCCTCAGATAAAAACCTCATATAATCCTTACGCAGCATTGCTATATCCATATCATCATCCCATGGTATGAATCCGTGATGTCTTACTGCACCAAGCAAAGTTCCCCAGTCAGCAAAAAATTTAATTCCAAGGATTCCGCATACACGCTTAACTTCTTCCAGTACTTCAAGCTGTGCTGCCCATGCACGCTTCATATCCTCTGCAATCACGAATCCTTCTCTGGTTTCTTCTCTAAAATACCCATCGTCAAAAAACATATCTGTCTCCTGTTACATTTATCTTTTTTTCTGCTTCATATACGCTTCAGTCACTTCAGCCATAGCTATTGCTTCCTCTGCTGTAAGCTTATATCCGTTCTTATCTATTCCATTAATTTTAGATACAAAATCACTTATCTCGTATCTGAAGCCATCACCCTGAAATACAGGTTCATATACTTCGACCTTAGATGAATCCTCGAAATGCACCTCAAATCTTCTTGTAAGCCACCATGGTGATGGAGCAAGTACATATCCTTTAGTACCCGCAACTACAAGCTGACCTTCTGATTTAACTGCCACTCCATTCTTTGACAGAGCCATTGCATTGTCATAAGACAGATATACTTTGGTATAAAGGTCAACTCCATTTTCATCATATATTGTATCAAAATGTATGTCCTTGTAATCTGTTCCGAGCAGCTTAATAACTGGAAGAAGGGTATAACTTCCGAATTCAAGAAATGCACCACCATATGCTGCATCTGTCCGTTCTCTTGAATTATCGTTGGCAAGTCTTGTAAAACATGCTTCCACATCGCATACTTTACCGATTTTACCTGACTGTACCATATTGATAAGCTGGCTAAATCCCGGACAATATGCAGTTTTTACAGCTTCCATAAGCACAAGACCATTATCCATGGCATACTGATAAAGTCCCTGTGCCTCTCTTTTCGTAAATGCTGCAGGCTTCTCACACAGCACATGCTTTCCATTCGCTAATGCTTTTCTTGCATAATCATAGTGTGTTTCATTCGGCGATGCTATATATACAGCATCAACCTGTTCAAGGAATTCCTCATATTCTCCACTATAATTAGGAATATCATGTCTGTTACTGAAAGCCTGTGCACTCTGATTTTGCGGATTATATGTACATGCTATATTAATACCACTTACATACTTGGCTTCTGATATGAATCGTGGTGCAATTCTTCCTGTGCCCACTATTCCTACATTAACAATCTTAAACTTATTCTTTCTCTCCAAAGTTGATGATATATCCGGTGTTCTCTCTAGATATACAACCTCACAGAACTGCTTTAAATAGTCAAATGTTCCAATCCAGTCTGAACCTACAGTGAATATATCAACACCATATCTCTGTATGTCCTCTATCTTCTGTCCGTCATGATCCTCAACTATAATCTCATCAGCAAATCCGGTTTTTCTTACATTTTCAATTCTGTCCATTATAGAATCTACAACATTGACTTTACCTCTAGCCTCATCAAAATGTTCTGTGGTAACACCGACAATAAGGTAATCACCTAATGCCTTAGCCCTCTGTAAAAGCTTATAATGTCCTTCATGAAATAAATCATATGTACCATAAGTAATTACCTTCTTCATCTTCTAGTTGCCTCCAATATCTCCTGCTTCTATCTTAGCTGCCCATTCGGATTCTGTTTCTTCCCCAAAGAATTCTGTAAGCTTTTTTATATACAATTTCCTTATTCCTTCTGACTGGACTATTACTCTGTCTGAATATACAACTCCCGGCATCGTGACATATTCATTCATATTAGTATATGCTCTCATATCATTCTCATCTATTTCATCTGTTCTGAAATATGGAATGTAGGTAAGTCTCAGTGTATGCAAAGCAAGATTATATGAATGAAATACCGAATCCGTTGTTCCAGCTGAGTTATAGTTATCATATGGATACTGAAATACTATTTCGTCTGGATATTCTTCCAGATAATTATATTCTTCTATCGGTGTAATTGTAACATAATCAGGGTAACTTCCGCTATCTGCATATTTTTCAAAAACCCCATTAACAGTTTTGTAATAATATGGAACACTCTGAACTATAACTCTAGTATTCTCTTCCCCACAATATTGCTTATACATATTATCCAGCATATTCCAGTTATCAGACTTATAAGCCAAGAAAAGTACAGTCTTATGTGTATCGCCATTAAAACTTTTAACTATCTTTTTTGCTTTTCTGATTACATCCACCTGCTCTTTATATTGCATATAATCACTATAGGTGTCTCTATAATTATTAAATTCTACTCCATCCGCTTTATAATGTTCTTTTTGTGTTGCAAAAAAAGGATACTCATGAGAATTCCAGTTATGAACAGGTACCATATAATCACCATACTTAATCTTTAGTATAGCTTCATATTCAGCAGGTACTGGTATATCTGTATTTTCAAATGGCACTCTTATCTCTTCTCTATAATAATTTTTAGGGAACTTATAACTCTTATTCCCAAGCCATACATGCATAAGTGTAATATAATCAGCTTCGTTCTCTGTATATAATCCGCTCAGTTTATCTACTAATCTTAGAAGCTGCTGTGCAATACTCTTATTCCTGTCTATAGTAACTCCACATAATTCTTCCACCTGTCTTAAGCGTAATTCCAATTCTGCCGGAGCTTTTTCCAAATTAATTTCATTACATTTATTTTCAATATTTCTTGCCAGTTTTTCGACTGTCCATACTATATCTATTAAATCACACTGAAACTTATCATCTTCTTCATCTGCAGCTATATAATCAAGTGGAAATATATCTATTCCTGCAACATATGGAAATCCATGATATTTTTCAAGGTGAATCCCGTCACAATTAATATTTCGTCCGTTAATAATTCTCGCTATCGCATTATCATTATCTGCATCCGTATTCATATCGAATATCTCATAGCCATCCGGCATAATATCCCTTGCAGCTTTTAAGAATCTGTTATAGTCCGGCCTTCTCATACATATATCCATATCGTCATCCCATGGTATGAATCCATGATGTCTTATAGCGCCAAGAAGTGTTCCCCATTCTGCAAAGTACTGTATTCCGTTCTCCCTGCATGCCTTATCTACATCACTAAGCACCTCAAGCTGTGCAGCCCATGCATGCTTTATATCTGAAGTTACATAAAATCCTTCTCTTACTTCAGCTTCAAAATAGTTCTTGTCAAACTCCATAAGTATAATCTCCTAGCAGTATATTGTTTCATACCGCTATAAACAAAAAGAGCCGGTGCAAGCACCAGCTCTTCTGCTTATAGTAGTAATAATTATTAACCGAGAAGTGAAAGTACACCCTGTGTCTGCTGATTAGCCTGTGCAAGCATAGACTGTCCAGCCTGTGAAAGAATGTTATTCTTGCTGTACTGTACCATCTCATCAGCCATATCTGTATCACGGATACGTGATTCTGCAGCCTGTGTATTCTCAGCGTTAGTATCAAGATTATTGATTGTGTGCTCAAGTCTGTTCTGGATAGCACCAAGCTTTGATCTCTGCTTAGATACTGATTCAATAGCATCTTGAATAGACTTCATTGCTTTACCTGCCTTCTCATTAGTACTTACTTTAATATCTTTAACTTTTAATCCAGTTGAAGATACTGCTGTACTAATCTTAAGATCCATTGTCTGTCCTTCAAGAGCACCAACCTGAAGCTTTCCTGAGAATTTACCTGTTAATAAGTCCTGCTTGTTGAACTGTGTTGTTGATGAAATTCTGTCAAGCTCTTCATTCAACTGTTCAATCTCATCTTTGATAGACTGTCTGTCAACTGAAGTGTTAGTATCATTAGCAGCCTGTGTTGCTAATTCATTCATTCTCTGTAAGATAGAATGTGTCTCATTAAGAGCACCTTCAGCTACCTGAATAAGTGAGATACCATCCTGTGCATTATCAGATGCCTTATTAAGACCTCTGATCTGGCTTCTCATCTTCTCTGAGATTGAAAGACCTGCTGCATCATCACCAGCACGGTTAATCTTGTAACCTGATGATAACTTCTCTGTTGACTTCTGAAGTGCACTTGTAACTACACCCATCTGTCTGTTTGTGTTCATTGCTGATAAATTGTGTTGTACTACCATAATATTATTCCTCCTTGAAATTATTATTGTGAAGTAGCATCCTTGCCGCTTCAAGTTATGGTTTACAGGAAACTTTCTGTTCCCTTGTACTTTATATATCGGACCTTAGTACCAAAACTTTAGTCCGTAATATAACTTTTTTAAAAAACTATTATTGCTTAGTGTCCATAAACTGAGGCTCGTCGCTCACGCGACTCATGCTCTGATAATAAGACTTAGCCATTGATGCACTTCTCTTAGCCTCCTTATGTTCCTGACGCTCACGCCTGAACATAGCCTCAACCTTAACCTTATTTCGTGCCTCTTGAACCTCTATCTTAGTCCCTAGTTCTGTAACCTCTGTAATAAGCTTTTTCATGGAAGCTATCTCTGCTGTATACATAGCTTTATTAACTTCCAGTTCATCTCTTACTCTGTTAAACAGAGACTGAAACCCCTCATCCAGCTTATCCAGACCATCTATACAATCGCCCTTGGCTTTCATATTAGAGTCAAACGCTTCATCATCAAGCACAGGCTCTGAAAGTATAGCATCCTGTTCTTCATTGAGTTCTACAATTCTTGTAAGAATCTTCTTTTTCTTGTTAAGGCTGTCAATCATCATCTGAAGATAATTAGTAGTCATATGCTTCTCCATTCCTGCACTACTTTTTTACACCGTACTCTTGGCACGTTTCATTACTTCCTTCCAGGTATCTCTCATGCCTCTGATTTCATCTAACGCCCTGTTAAGCAGTTCTATATCCTTGCTCATGTTGGCATCAACAAGAAGCGAATATATATAATCATATATCTTCTCAAAGTCCTCTGCTACTGCATACTTATGGTTTAGAGTAACCTTAAACTCTGTGATTATATTCTCTGCTTTCTTAATATTGACATTAGCCTTCTCATACTCTTTCTTTTCAATAGCAATTATTGCAATATTACAGAACTTAATCGCTCCCTCATAGAGCATAAGTGTAAGCTCTGCAGGGCTCGCCGTAAGAATCTTATTCCTGTTATATTCCTGTGCTATATTCTGATTAAATGCCATACATTCCTCGTTCCCCATAAGAATCCATTCTTATGTGATTGTTAGTCCATATCCTGTTAGCCAAAAAGTCCAGATAATGATGATGACTGCGCATTCATCTTTGCCAATGCTGATTCCATTGCTGAGAACTTACTATAATAGTAATCTTCCCATGTAGTAACCTTGTCTTCCGCCTCAGATATCTTAGTATTATATTCTGAATACTGTGTATTCATCTGCTTATCATTATATATAGTGTAAGCACTGCTTGTCGATGATGCTGTCATCTTACTGCCAAGATCTTTATAAAGCTGTGATGCGAGCTGTGAAAAGAATGTAATAACTGTATCTGGATCACTTGCAATCATAGCCTTAAGCTTATCTGTATTAGCCGATGTATATGTATCATCCTTATTCCCGTCTATATGGTACACACCAGTCTCATTCTCTGGTGAAGAAAAATATCCCAATGTTGATATTCCAAAACTAGAAAGTGAATATGACTTATCTCCCACCTTGAATGATCTTGCCATATCATTCTTCATAGTATCAAGAACACTTCCAAGTGTTGAGTCTTTTCTAAGAAGTGAATCCTTAATCTTTTCTTCCCACTTCTTAACCTCATCATCAGACATTGCATCTTTCTCATCACTTGTAAGAGGCTCATAACCCTTAGAACTTGCCGCATTGTAGGCAACGTCTACAGACTTGACAAGGTCATTATAATCCTTAAGGAAACCTTTAATCATATCATATATACCATCAACATCTGTATCTGTTGTAATAGTCACCTCATCAGTACCTGTTACATTCAATGCCTGTATAGTAAGACCATTAATTGAATAATTATTAGTATTATTCGTAAATGTAGCACCATTAAGTACAATCTCTGAATCCTGACCTGTGATTCTTACTGCTTTAGTTGTATCCGAAGAAGCTGTATTATCTATATCATTAGCTGCTGTCTTGGCCATGGCAATTTTAGAATCAAGTAATGCCTTAGCTTTAGCCTGTCTGTCAGCATTAGTATCGCTTACTTCCTGTAACACCTTCTCGTTAGTCTCATCTGCCACAGCTTTTCCATCATCGCCGATTGTCACATAATCCTTAGTATCCTCAATAACCTTGGAATTATCATCATACACTTTAATCAGTGATTCATTAGACGCTTTTTTCTTTACCGCTGCCTCATATTCATCCTTGACACCATCTTTTTCCATAGCCTCTGTGTCATATTCGTACACAACTTTGCCATCAGAATCTTTAACTGTATTGCCCTCTGAATCCACCTTTTCCTTCTTATACTTATCATAAGCATTAAGAATATCTGGTGTCTCTGTCTTAAGCTTTGCGACATATTCATCTAATGTCAATGAATGATCCCAAGTATCATCTGCTGCCAGTGCATCAAGCTTGTCCTTGGCTGCATTGTACTTATCAGCATAATTCTTCGCTGTATCCTTGGCAGTAGCCTTGGTATACATGCTCTCAAGCTCTGTATTATAAGCATCAGTGCCCTCTGTCAATTTAGCAAGCCTGGTGTACTCAGCCTTGTCAGTGTCATTAACAGTATATATTCCTAACGCTTTCAATGCATTAAGTCCATTAGCATCATTGGCTGTGAGTGAGAAGTCATTATCCTTGCCCGATTCCTTCGCACTTATAAAGAAACGTCCATTATTATCATCAAAATTAGCATTAAGTCCGGCTTCTTTTAATTTAGCTGTAAACTGGCTTACATTCATATCCTCTGTGATATCAATGCTCTTTATTCCAGAACTCGTCTTTACACTTATTGAACCATCCTTAGTTCCTATAATATCTGATACCTTAGTTGAACCAGTTACTTTACTTCCACCATTAGCAGTAATCTGTCCACCTGTAAGATATCCTGTAGCTGCAAGATGATTAACCTTAAGTCTCTGTGTTCCGCTTACGGCAGATGAACTTGCAGAAACCTTAGCATACTTATCATTAGACACACTTGATGTCTTAAGATTATAACTTGTAGAAAATCTTGCACTTGAAAGCTTTCCGCTATAGAACCCATAAATACTTGTATTCATGGTCTTCCACTTTTCCTGCTTCCATGAAAGCTTGGTCTGTGCTTTAACAAGATTGTCTTTCTTTAACTTATATGATGATACGAGTGCTGAAACAAGCGATTCTGTATCCATACCCGATACCATACCAGATAGTCTTATTGCCATAGCTTATCTCCTCTCATCTACCATGATACCTGCAAGCTCCCATGCCTTGGCAAGCATCTCAAGAGCTTTCTCTGAAGGTATCTCTTTAATAACTTCGTCTGTATCTTTATCTTTAATCTTAATTGTGATTCTGTTAGTTGGTTCGTTGTAGCCGAATTCAGCGATTGTGTTGTTGTTAAGAACCTTCCTTATATCCTTAACATCAGCCATAGATTCAGCCTGCTTCTTTGCCTTGTCATTGTCATTAGCGCTACTGCCATTCTTCTCACTGTCTGCTGCCTGTCCTACAGAAACTGCTGCATTAGATGCTGCTGACTTCGCCGAATCAACAACAACCTCATTGCTCTTATCTGTAGTTGTTGTAACACTGCTTACATGTGATACCGGCTTGGCAGCCTGTGAATTCTGGCTCTGATAGCTTGACGCTGCCGCTACTCCATTAACTTCCATTCCCATGATACAATTCCACCTCCGTGTGAAAACAAAACTTTATCCTGTAGTTACATTCATGTTGTACTGCATATATCGGAAAATGTTAAGTAAAATTTAACCCTTTGGACAAAAATATACACTAATAAAACAAATCATTTCTTAAATAACTGGTTAAGAGACTTCACATCAACCGAACTTGCTGCTTCCTTATTAGAATCAAGTATCTGTGCATACACTTCCTTACGATATATAGGCACTGACTTAGGAGCTGATATGCCAAGCTTTACCTGATCGCCCTTGATTTCGATTATTGTAATCTCAATATCATCATTAATAATGATTGCTTCGTCTTTCTTTCTTGATAATGCGAGCATATTAGTTCTCCTCCTTCTTTAGAATATCGTATATAGGATATCTTACCTTATATTCAGAATTATCTGCTATAAGCTGTATTCCCTTCATCGTATCAAAATCAACAATGATAGGAGCTTTAAGATTAATTGTCATCTTAGTAATATCCTGTGGTACCGTGAGCGCACAGTACACTCTGATATTATCATCCTGTATATCATCTCCGAGAGACTTAAGAAGCTCATCCTCAACAACAGGATCATATGTCTCATACACAAATTCCGGCTTCATGACAGGAAGTGCAAGTGTTGGCTCATCAATCGCCTGAAGCCATATAATTGATATATTCTCCTCTTTCTCTGCATCATACACAAGAGTATACTTCTTCCAGTCCTCAAATCCAATAATTCCCTTGTCAAATGTGATGATTTTATCATCACTAACTTCAATCTCTCCAAACCATTTAGTCTGTACTTTCATGTCAAACCTCCAAATCTTAATTCTATCCTTTATCTGTCAATGCTGTTTATACAGCTTAACTCTCAGCCTGCCTCACTGTATTCCTCTCTTATGCTGGCTACCCAAGGAAATCAAGCAGTGTCTGCTGAACAACCTTGCTCGCAGCTGATAATGCTGCCTGATATACAAGCTGTGCTGATGTATATGTAACAACAATCTCTTCCAGATCAATGTCTTCATTCTGAGACTTAAGATCAGTGAAATTAGTCTTCTGTTCTGTAAGTCGTGTCTTCGTAAGATCCAGTCTTATCTGTCTGTTTCCTACATCAGCCTTCGCATTAGATACCTGCTCCTGATAGCCCTGCATCTGACCGATTCCCGCTTCAAAAACATCTTTCATCTTAGATTTTGCAAAATCTCTCTGCTTTGTAAGGCCTTCCATAATATCACTTAACTTCTTCTGCGAAGCCTCATCGCTGTACTGTCCTTCCTTCTGCATAGACTCAATCTTTGATATCTGGTCATTAATATCAAGGACATTCTGTACTGCATTGACAAGGTCATCAACATTTCTTCCAAGATATATATTGAAAGCTTCATCAGCTTCTGTATTAACCTTAATCTTCTGTGAGAAATTAATGATATATTCAATATCCTCACTCTGCTTGTTGTACTCAATTCCTGTATTATTATCAACACAGTTAAAATACATTGTCGGGTCAATGTCACCCTTTATAAAATTGCTCTTCTCGTATGTCACTGAAAATGCATTATCAGCATACACTGACTTGTATACATTCTCACCAAGAAGAAGCTCTCCGGTTGTTGAGTTAATTGCAATCTCATTCTCACCCGGAACATAATTAGGATCTGTCGTTGTAACAACATTTACAGCGGTATCAGCTGTATTACCGTCTGCATCAGTTACCGGAACAGTAAGTCCTCCATCTATAGCAACACTACCATCATCAGCAATAGTGATATTGGCAGAATTATTATCTCCCATGCTCATCGAAAATTTTTTTCCGTTAATCTCATCATATGCGAGCTGGATTCTGTGTACATCCGTTATATTAGGTGTGATTATATTGCCGTTAGCATCTGTCTTTACATTAAGATTAATAATATCATCATTAGTATATGCATTAGTGTATGCCGTCTTATTAGATAAATTCTCCCTTGTAAAGTTCTGTGTAATTGTATAATCAACATCTTTAGCGGTTTCATCTGACTGGTATGTCAGAGGCTTATCTGTAGCATGTCCTGTAAATACATATCTTCCGGCATAATCAACATTTCCCTGCTCATAATAAGCTTCCACCAGCTTGTTAAGACTTTCAGCAAGAGTATTACGCTCAGCTTCTGAATATGAATCCGTAGAACCCTGCACACAGTAATTATACAGATCCTGTATAATCTTGTTGCTTTCATCTAATGCATCATGAGTTACACTTAACCATGATGATGCATCAGGAATATTCTTTCCAAGATACTGTGTTACCTCATCAAGACTTGAACGCAGTCTCAATGCCCTGATGGCTATAATAGGGTCATCAGAAGGCTTATTAATCTTTTTCTGTGTTGAGAGCTGTGTACTTAAATCATTAAGCTGGCTCTTATTTCCCTGAATATTGGATATTGAGCTGTTTACCATCATCTGGTTAGTAATACGCATATTGTGCCTCCTTATATCGCGAATCAAAAACCGCCCCTATGGTGAGGAGAAGAATTCTTTTACTGTTTTATACACCTGTATTATTAATAAGTCTGTCATATAACTGATTCATGACAGTCATCATCTTCGAACTTAAATTATATGCCTGCTGGAACTTTACAAGATCCATGGCTTCTTCATCTGTATCAACACCCATTACAGATAATCTCTGGTTCTGTATAGTTGTCTTAAGATTGTTGTAATTCTTTGTAAAATTAATTGCCTTACTTGCATCTATTGACATATCACTGACAATACTTTCGAGAAAATATGTTCCCGTACCTCCGTCATATATCTTAGCATCTTTAGAATTGATAAGGTCTACAATCAGGCTTGTATTGGCTTCTCCATCGCTTTCCTTGTACTTGGTAGCAAGAAGGTCCGCGTTATCAATAAGATCCTGATTAACTGTTACACTTGACGCTGTAAGAGCCTTGCTTCCATCTGACATTACAAAAAGTGGAATTCCGCTTGCCGAGCCATCTGATGTAACACCCTTTGTAAGAATCTCATTGATTGATGATACAAATGTCTGTATAAACTGGTTAAGCTGTGCCTGATAATAAGGAACTCCCTTATAATTAGTATTGCTGTCCACCTTACTTACTGTATCAGTAAGGATATTACCCTCTGCATCTGTCTTATATGTTTCATTGCCATCATCGTCAGTTGTTGTGGCATATTTTTCAATCTCACCATTACATCCGTCTCTTATATCAATAAGCCCCTTTAACTCTCCGCCTAATGAAGTGCTGTATATGTTAAATGGCTGTCCGGTCTCCCACTGTATGTCATACAGACCTGCCGCATCTGATACATTTCTTGGTTCATCTCTTGAAACAGTCTGAAGAGTATGGTAATTATAGCCATTAACAAGCGAATTACCATTAATTGTAATCTGAAGGTCTGTAAGATTGTTGCCAATGTCTGTCTCACTTACTGATATATTAACCAGCTTGGAAAGATCATCAATTAAAGCATTTCTCTGATCCTTAAGGTCGTTGGCATTGCCATAATTAGCCTGAATCTGGTTAATCTGCTTATTAAGAGAAGAAATGCTCTGTGCCAGAGAATTAATCTGGTTAACAGTATCTTTAATCTCGTTATTAGCGTCTATCTGAACATTCCTTAAATTAGTAGCCAGAGTATTAAAGTAATCTGTCATGCTCTTTGCATTATTGATAAGCTGGTTCTTTGCTGATGTATCAGCCGGTGTAAGATCAAGCTGGTTAAGTGCTGCAAAGAAATTCTCATACTCTGTTGAATATCCCTTAAGTGTGAACTCATTGAGATAATTCTGTATCTGTGACATGTATGTATCCTTAACATTGTACTGTCCATAATTAGTATAATTATTTCTGTACTTCTCATCATAGTAAGAATCTCTCATCTGATTAATTGCATCAACGATAACTCCTGCACCAAGTGTTCCATATTTAGCATATGAACGTAATGCCTCACCAGCCTTAATTGATGCTGTTTCTTTCGTATATGACTGGTTATTGATATTAGCAAGATTATGTGATGTAACATTTATAGAGGTCTGCGCCGCCTGCAATCCTGTATATGCAATTGTTAATCCAAAAAATGTTGATGCCATATTATCCTCCTGTATTAATCAGCATTTATATACGTCCAAGTGAAGTAACGAGATGTTCCAGCATTTCGCTTACTACATTGACATATCTCGAAGCTGCATTATATGCCTGCTGATACTTTATCATCTTCTCTAACTCTTCATCAGAGGATACACCCTCTGACTGTAGTCTCTGGTTATCATAACCATCAACCATCGTTGTCTGGTTACCTACATAATTATAAAGTGCCTTACCCATAGTGGCATATTCACCAATATAATTATTGTAGAATGACATGTAATCCGACTTCGCATACATGTCCGGGTTAAGGGAAGCGAATTTCTCATCCCATATATCCACGAGTTCCTTGGCTCTGTCAAAATCTTCCTTACCCTGTACAGTAGAAAGTGGAATCTTTCCTACATTCTGTGCTGCTTCAGGATTAATCTTCAGATTGCCAAGCTTATATAATGATTCATAATCTGTCTCGTTAAGATTGTTTCTAAGATAGATTGTCTCTCCATTATCACCTGTAGTCTTAATATATCTGTCTGTTCCAATTCTTGAAAACAGTTCTGTACCAACAGTCTTATTGTCATCCATACCGTATCCAGTCTTGTCCATGTCAAGCATAAGATACTCATATGAATCAACCGGAACCGCTGCTCCGCCTGCACTCTCGTATAATTTCTCACCAGATGCATAGCTGTAAGTACCATCACCGTTATCAGTTCCGGTAACCTTTCTTCCGTATCTGTCATAAAGAACCGGCTGATCAACTGAATTATATATGTATGTATCTGCCTGAATCTCACTTCCATCTGCATTAAGATAAGGATTAGTCCTTGTCTCAGTTTTCTCCGGACACAAGATTCCGTTGATTCTTTCAACAATTCCATTAACAAGCTTATCGAATCCCGCCATAGCGCTAAGAATTGCTGAAGGCTCTACATATGTATTGTAGTATTCCTGCTGCTTTGCATATTCATTATAGGCCTGCTGATATGCTGTACGGCCTTCCTCAGTACTCATGTCATAATCATTGCTGTCAGGTGCAACCGGAACCACTGTATAATCTACAACCATATTGCCTCTTGCAATAATAAGTCCCTTAAGCTGTCCCTTATCTGTATCATCAGCATTAGACGCCAGCTTGCCATCTTCATAAACATCTCTTTCATACGATGGCCATGTGGGAATAACAAGTGTTGTTCCCTCGACAACTCTTGTACTCATAGCTGTAAGTTCACCTGATGTTACAAGAGGAACTCCGGCTGCATTAATAATAGTTTCCTTATTCTCTGATTCATAATAAGTAATATCTATATATTTGCTGAGTTCATCTATTGCCGCATCTCTCTGGTCTCTTAAATCATTAGCTTTCTCAATACCCGGTGCTTCCACCTTGGCAATACTCTTATTAAGCTTATATATCTGTCCTGCAAGATCATTAATCTTATTAACCATATTACTAACCTGTGTATTAAGAGTTGTCTGGTAATCCCTGAGCCCCTTATACACATTTTCTGATTTCTCTATAAATGCAGTCGCATTCTGGATAAGCGATGACCTTGCAACTGTACTTGTCGGATTCTTGGCAAGTTCATTAATTGAATCATACAGATTGGTAAGATATGACTCATAAGTTACACCCTGCATCTCACCAAACTGATCTTCTATCTCCTGAACAGCATTATACTGGCTTTCATAGAATCCGAGTCTTGAATTTTCATTCCTGTATGCCAGGTCAATATACTGATCTCTTATTCTTCTTACCTCAGATATTGCAACACCAAGTCCATAGCTTGCATAACTTACTTTGTCCTTGCTGTTGACATTGACATATGTAGTATCAGAGAAAGTAACCTGCTGTCTTGTATATCCGGTTGTGTTAATATTAGACAGATTGTGTGCTGTTGTGTTGAGTGCTGTCTGAGCTGTTTTCAAACCGCTTGCTCCAACAAACAATCCTGCCATTCCATTAGCCATAAGGTCACCTCTTTCTTACTTAATTCATAATCTTATATGTATATCGTCATTTTTTTAAAACAAAACACCCCAGAGACTAAAAAAGCCACATTTCCTTAGTAAAAATGTGGCTTTCAATCCAACACGGACAACCCCATCTCACAATAAATCATCCGTGATATTATTCATATTGTCTTATATCCGTGGCATCCTGATATGCCATCAGAATATTACTGCCTGGCATCAAAGCTTGTGCTTCCCATGCCACCAGTCTCCTCATACGCTCCCTTTCCATAGTTAGCCGTCTGTGGAGCCATACTTGCATTCTTCGCAAGATTAATCTCAAAATCAATCATATCCATTGATTCCTTAAGCAGCAGCCTGTTATTATCATTAACCTGCGTAAGCTGGTTTACAGTTTTCTTAAGACTCAGATACGACTGTTCTAAAGCATCATGCTCTGCCTGCTTCTTTTCTAACAGTCTTACTATCTGACTCACCTTAACCTCTGCTGCTGACAGATGCAGAATCTTACATATATCTGCAACACATGACTGTCTCTCCATCTCCAGTCTGTTAAGAATATCAATAAGCTTCTGCTCCTTACCAAATATCTCCTGAAGCTGTCCGACATCTCCCTTAACAATAGCAGTAGTCTTATTATTAGACAAGTCCAAAAGCTCAGTATACTGTCTGTTCTCATCATTCATTATATTAATCAAAGAATCTATCAAACTTGCCATCTAATAAAACCCCACTAAAATGTTAATGTTGAAATGTTGTTCAGAATCTTATCTGCAACAGCTTCTGAACTGATGTTGTAAGTTCCTGCTGCCATACGTGCCTTAATATCAGCAATCTTGTCTTCTCGAACATCAGAAGCCTTACTTACTGCTGTCCTGGCTGTCTGATATGTTCTGGCTGTGTCAGAAATCTCAAATTTGTCACTAACCGATGATGTCTTAGCTGCTGTCTTAGCTTTAGAAATCTGGCTGGTCTGATATATCTGATTAACAGCATTATAAGCATCTATGCGCATATTAACCGCCTCACTTTCCATTAATTAAAGCAGATACTCTCTTGCTTCATGTGTAAGATATCGGACAGTTTCCGCAAATACTTTATACCCGTTTTGAAAAAAGCTTATTATTTATCAAGAAATCTCATCCTTGCCTTTTCTCTTCTCTCTCTTATCTTATCAGCATCAACTGTTGAAGATCTGCTTCCATACATGCCACCCAGTCTGTTAGCTAAATCGTTCTTACATCTCTCACAGTATCTTCCGGTTCTTATGGTAGCTCCGCATACTTCGCATGCAATACCAATAGGTGAATCATCACTGAACGATAATCTTTCTTCTCTTATCCACTGTTCAATCTGTCTTGTACTGACATCGCACTTCTCAGATATTTCTCTCATATCAGCCCTTGGATTATCCTCTATATAATCTTTAACCTCCTGAAACTTTTCTTCAAGCTTTCTCATGCATTCAGGACAAAGTCTGTACACACCGCCTATATAATTATATAATCTTCCACAGTTCTTACAATTCTTAACTTCCATAGCTTCTCCTTGTTAATCCTCTTTATCAATCTCGTTAACAGGTCCAGTTACTAAAGCAGCTCATACTTTAAAATCCGTCTCCCACACACAGACTTATACCATATACCTGTGACACTCCTGCGTCTTTAAGTACTGCTGCACATGCATCAAATGTTGCTCCTGTTGTATATATGTCGTCCACGATTAATACTTTTCTATATCTTACAACTTTTCCTCTTACTTGAAAAGCATTTTGCAGATTTTTAATTCTTTCCCGATTACTTAGCTCCTTCATGGGCTGAGTCTTAACAATCCTCACGAGATATTCCTCATCTACCGGAATCTGCAAGGCTCTTCCAAGTGCCTGTGCAATAAGTCCAGCCTGGTTAAACCCACGCTCCTTATATTTCGAAATATGAATCGGAACAGGAATTATCACATCCGGCGACCACATGCGTATCATCCTGCCACATCTGCCCGCCATCTGCTTCGCATATATTCCTGCATATTCCTGCTTATTATAATATTTAAATCTGTATATTGATTCCCTGACATTCTTAGAATATTCATACAACGCACATGCCTGATCATATACATGCTTCTGCCTGCTGCAGTCACTGCAGTATTCTGTTTCTTCATCTTTCACCGGCTTACCACATTTTAAACAGGCAGGCTCACTTACATAATTTATATTATGCATGCAGCTTCCACATATATCTGCCCTTATCCCTCCAACAAAAGGTGCCGGCTTTCCACACATAGGACACGCTGGTGGAAGTACCGCATTAACTGCCTCCATTAATACCTTCTTATAATCCATAATCCCCCATTATTGTCATCATTATCAACTATAAACATATCAATTATCATTGTCCGAAATCTTCAATATGTCTGATTTCTTCAATCCTGTCTGTAAGTGAAGAATATCGTTTTGACTCTGATACATTGTCAGCCATAAGCCTGAATATCTCCTCTTCCCCAACGAGGCACACACATTTTCTTGCTCTTGTAACTGCCGTATACAGAATATTCCTGTTCATCAGCATTCTTGGTCCCTGCGACATCGGAATAATAACCGCTGGGTACTCACTTCCCTGTGATTTGTGAACCGTAATCGCATACGCAAGTTCAAGCTCATCAAGCTGTGAGAATTCATAAGTAACGAATCTGCCATCTTCGAATTTCACAGTTACATTCTCATCAAATGTGCTTATTCTCTCTATAACTCCGGTATCCCCGTTAAAAGCGCCCGTTCCCTGTTCTGTTGGAATACCGTATCTGCTTCGTTTTTCCCATGCAAGCTGATAATCATTCTTAATCTGCATAACCTTATCACCTTCACGGAAAGTAACATCACCGACCTGTCTTTCCTGCTTGATAGCATCAGCCGGATTAAGAAAATCCTGCATAATCTTATTAAGACGTTCCACCCCGACATTGGATTTTCGCGATGGAGTAAGAATCTGAAGGTCATACACATCGGCACCTACATAATCCGGAAGTTTGTCCTTAATAAGCGTTTTCATCGCATTTATTATATTGTCTGCACCGTTTCTGTGAACAAAGAGAAAATCCTTGCTGTACTTGTTAAGTACTACCTCCTCACCCCTGTTTATCTTATGGGCATTAATAATAATCTCACTCTGTGCCGCCTGTCTGAATATCCTCTCCAGCTTAACAACCGGAAAACATCCGGATTCTATGATGTCTTTAAGTACATTTCCCGGACCTACACTTGGAAGCTGGTCCACATCACCTACAAGAATCAGTTTCGTTCCAATCGAAACAGCTTTAAGAAGTGAATTCATAATGCTAATGTCTACCATCGACATCTCATCAACAATAATAACATCAGCCTCAAGCGGATTATCTTCATTTCTCTCAAAGAACATAGACAGACCTGCTGCCGACTTTCTGTCACCATCCGGCACGCCGCCGCTTATCTCTAACATTCTGTGGATTGTCTGTGCTTCATAACCGCACGCCTCAGTCATTCTCTTGGCTGCACGTCCCGTAGGCGCTGCCAGCCTGATTTCCAGACCTTCCAGCTCAAAATATTTGATTATTGTATTAATAGTTGTAGTCTTACCGGTTCCCGGTCCGCCAGTAATAATAACAAGTCCGTTTCTTACTGCTTTCGCAACAGCCTCTTTCTGTATATCATCAAGATTTATGCCTTCTTTATCCTCAATCCTTGCAATCCTGTCATCTATGAATTTCTGGTCTTCCTCAATCTGGACATCAAGATTATTAAGCATAGCTGCAACATTTGCTTCCATGTTGTAATACATGCGGGCATAGACACATTTTACATTGTCCTTAACCTTGACAACTATCTTCTTATCCATTGTCAGGTCCATAAGATATTTGTCATAGTCCTGGACATCAATCAAAAGCAGTTCGTTGACCTGACGCACAAGCTTATCATACGGAAGATATGTGTGTCCCTGCATTGTCGCCTGGTTAAGCACATAAAATATTCCGCTCTTAATCCTGAATTCAGAATCAATCTTGATTCCGGCACGCGAAGCAATCTCATCAGCCGTCCTAAAACCGACACCCTCTATGTCATCAGCAAGCCTATACGGATTCTGTTCAAGAATGTTATAAATGTCGTTTCCATAACGCTTAAATATTTTGTTGGCAAGATTCATCTGGATTCCATATCGCTGAAGAAACATCATTGCTTTTCTGATGTCTTTCTTGTCAATAAGCTGGTTTGCTATATCCATAGCTTTAGACATGCTTATTCCTTTAATCTCAGCCAGACGCTCCGGTTCTTCTTCCATAATCCTGAATGTATCATCGCCAAATGTCTTAACTATTCGTTCAGCCATCTTCTCGCCGATACCCTTGATTGCCCCGGAGCTTAGATAACGCCTTACGGATGCAGCATCATCCGGCGCCCTGAACTCATAAGATGTGACTTTAAACTGCATGTAGTAAACTGCATGCTTAACAAATTCGCCTTGTGCGGTAATAAATTCACCTGTGTTGATATAGCTTAACACTCCAACACAGGTGATTTCTTCATCATCATATACAATATTAAAAACCGTATATCCATTGTCTTCATTCCTGAAGATAATATTCTCCACAAAGCCCTCTACATATTTCACAGACTCGTAATCCAATCTGTTATCTCCTTTATGTTAAATATTATTCCTGCTCATCTGCCTTAGGAATAGACTCCGTAGAATAATTTCTCTTCATCTGTTCATAAAGCGTCTGTGCTATTCCAAGTCCTTTGCCATGATTAGAATCAGTCATAAGCTTAGCATAAGATGATACCATCTCATCTCCAAAGTAACTTCCTAAAGTATTAAGTGAAGTATCCTCTGTTCCGCCAATTCCAGCCATAGAAGAGAACAGATTGCTATCCTCGTCTTCCGAATCAATCTTAGCCATCTTCTCCATTGACTTAAGAACCTGTTCAACAAAATAACTTTCAAAATCCTTGCATACAGACATAAGTTCATCGTCTGATGCCTTAGAATAATCAGTATCTGTAAGTTTATTAGTTAAAGAACCCGCTTTAGAATCATACACATCTGAATAATTCTTACTGCTAAGTCCCGTAATAGAATCACTCATACACTACACCCCGCCTATCTCTTAAGGTTATTAGCCTGCTCCATCATTGTATCAGATGTTGTTATAGCCTTAGAACATAATTCATACGCTCTCTGTGCTGTAATAAGATTAACCATCTCAGTTGCAACCTGAACATTAGATGACTCAAGATATGACTGTCTTAATGAACTCTTCTTCCCAACTGCATCATACTCTTCGTTAAGTGCAGTTCCTGACGCCTCAGTCTCTGAAAGGTAGCTTCCACCAATCTTATCAAGTCCTGCAGGATTAGAAAACTGATATAATCCAATCTTAATACCGATTGGTGCCGGATTGTTAGACTCGTCAGGATATAAAAGGTTGCCGTCTGTATCAATAGTAATAAGATTAGTCTTATAATCTTTACCATTAGCGTCCTGTCCAAGAACTATCTCTGCGCCATCTGCGCTGAGTACAGGATATCCTTCAGAAGTACTAAGCATTACACCTTCTGTAGCTGTTGCCCATGTAAAATGTCCATTTCTTGTATACACAGTCTCGTCAGTATTAGTATTTCTTACTGCGAAAAAACCATCTCCATTAATTGCAAAATCTGTTTTACTGTCAGTTGCATTTAATGCACCCTGTGTATATATTGATGTTACTGCTGAAACTCTTGAACCAAGTCCAACCTGTGCTCCAACAGGTTTATTCTCTCCGTTGGCAGAAGTAGTCTTCGCCTGAAGATTCTGGTAAAGCAGAGACTTAAACTGAGTCTGCTCCTGCTTATATCCTACTGTATTAACATTTGCCAGATTGTTGGCAATAGTATCTACGCTTGTCTGCTGGCTCATCATTCCTGATGCAGCAGTCCACAATGATCTCATCATGTCGTCAGTCCTCCATATGTATATGCCTAACAGTTGTTACTAAATCTCAGATATAGATACCATCTTTCCTAACATCTCATCGATAGTATTCATAATCTTCTGATTACTTTCAAAATCTCTTGCAATAGATATCATATCTACCATCTCTGTTACCACATTAATATTGGAAGCCTCCAAATATCCCTGATTAACTGTTGCTGCAGCATCTGTCTGTGTTGCGCCATCTACAGCTCTGTAAAGATTCTCACCATATGCCTCAACATAGTCATAATTCTCAAAATCTACAAGAGCAAATCTGTCTACATACTGTCCGTCAGCATATATTTCGCCACTCTCTTCTACAGTCAGTTTTTCAAAGTCTGTAGGTAACTGTATCGGACCATTCTCGCCCAATACAAAATCACCATCCTTGGTTACCAGATAACCTTCACGGTTCATCTGGAAAGATCCGTCCCTGGTATAAAGCGTTGAAGTTTCTCCAGCTTTGTTAGTGAAAGAAATCGAAAACAATCCACTCCCACTCAGTGCAAAGTCAAATGTATTGCCTGTGTTCTGGAAAGAGCCCTGATCCCAGCTTCTGAAGGATTCTCCTACTTTCGCTCCAAGATTCAGAGTTCCGATATTCTGATTAATATAGCCCACAGTTTCATCTTTAACTTTGATGCCATAAACATCTTTAAACGACTGTGTCGTAAGGCCTTCTTTCTTATAACCTGTGGTAGTTGCATTAGCCAGATTATTAGACACTACATCCAGTCTCTTCTGCTGAACTGTCAAGCCAGAGTACGCTGTATAAAGCCCTTTTACCATAGCCCGCCTCTTTCTTGATAATATATTCTCCCGGCATAAAAATTGTCCATTCTGCCAGAATGTTAAGAAACATTAGTAATAATCTTATTAAAAATGTTCCAGGTTACTTAACTTCGTCCCTGTAGCCTGCAAGGAACTCAATAAACTTACCTGTACCAATAGCAACACATGTCATTGGATCTTCGGCTGTCATAGTATTAATTCCTGTCTTGGCTTCAATTAAATCCTCAAGTCCTGAAAGAAGACTTCCGCCTCCTGTAAGGACGATTCCTCTGTCTGCAATATCAGATGCAAGTTCTGGTGGAGTCTTCTCAAGAACGCTGTGAACAGCTTCAACAATCTGTGAAGTTGCCTCTCTTAAAGCTTCCTCTGTCTCCTCTGAGCTTACCTCTACAGTCTTAGGAAGACCTGTTACAAGGTTTCTTCCTCGTACATTCATAGTTGTGACTTCTGCCTTAGGATAAGCAGAACCAACCTTTATCTTAATATCTTCTGCGGTTCTTTCACCAATAAGAAGATTATGCTTCTTTCTCATGTATCTTACGATAGCTTCATCAAAATCATCTCCGGCAATCTTAATAGAAGTACTTACAACAGTTCCTCCTAAAGAGATAACAGCGATATCAGTTGTACCACCACCGATATCAACAATCATATTACCGCATGGTCTTGAAATATCAATACCTGCACCGATAGCTGCTGCGATAGGCTCTTCAATAATAGCAACCTCTCTTGCGCCTGCCTGAAGAGTAGCATCCTCAACCGCCTTCTTCTCAACCTCAGTAACACCTGAAGGTACGCATACACTGATTCTAGGCTTCTTAAGCATTCTCTTGCCGATAGCCTTCTGGATAAAGTACTTAAGCATCTTCTCAGTTACAGTGTAATCAGAGATAACACCCTGACGAAGAGGTCTTACAGCAACGATATTACCTGGTGTTCTACCAAGCATCAGTCTTGCTTCCTCACCGATAGCCTTAATCTTATTAGTATCCCTGTCAAATGCAACAACTGAAGGCTCTTTAAGAACAACACCTTTGCCTCTGATGTACACAAGAATACTTGCAGTACCTAAATCTATACCAATATCTGTTGATAACATGATAATTCCCCTTTCTTATAAAACAATGCGGACCTCTGTCTGTCCGATATATTCAGATAAAACATAAAATCAAAAGTCATTAGAAGCCATGTGTACCCATGGCTAATCACCATTATATACATAAAAAAGGAAATTTAAAAGCCCTAAATAAAAAAAATCTATCTAAATATATATTTTTATAAATATTCAAGAAGCAATATGTCTTGTAAATGTATATCGGCATTAATTTGTGCCTGCTTAATATTCTGCCCGCGAATTTAAAAATATTTTGATTTTAAGATACATACATATTATAATGTGGTGGATTAGGATTATAACTTGCATATATTAAGGTAATATTAAAGTTATTTCTGAATTTAAGTGTATAGGAGATTGCTATGAATATCCGTGTATTAGATAAAAATGATAAGGCTGCCCTTGAACAGCTTATATATACTATAGAAAATGCTCTTCCTGTTCCGGAATGGTGGATTCCTATTGATGATATTGAATGCTCACATTTCTTTGATGCTGACTGGACATGCTTCTTAGGTGCATTTAATGACGATAATGAACTTGTTGCCGCCAGCGCCCTTTTCTTTAATGAACATGAATTTGCCGAGGAAGCTGAAAAGCTCGGTCTCGACATTCGTTCTACAAATGTAGCTGAAGTCGGACGATGCATGGTTCACCCTGACTTCCGCGGTCACAACCTTATGTGTGAGCTTAACAAGCGCCTCTGTTCAATTGCCCGCAACCGCGGCATCGACACAATCCTCGCCGTAGCCCACCCGGACAACGTCGCCAGCAATTCGTCTTTCCGCCGTCTCGGTGCAGAGCTTAAGGCAACTGCCACTGTATTCGGTTCTTACCAGAGGAATATGTATATTCTGCCGTGGTAGGTAGGTAACAACCTATAGGTAGTGGATGGTCGGGCTGTAGCTTGCAGCCAGTATGTAGTGGCAGGTCGGGCAAGGCAGGCTGTCCCAGAAGAAGACAGCCTGCCTTGCCCGACCCTTTTTATTCACATATATTGCCGTGGCACTTGCTCATGCAACCTTGCCTGCAGCCGCCTACAATTCTTCCTTAAGGCATTCAAGCAACCCTTTGCAGCCTGCCAGAACGTCCCTGTAGGTTGCCTCAAAATCTCCCGTATACCATGGATCTGCCACATCAAGTCCGTTTCCCGCAAAAGTAAGCAGTTTATATATCTTCTCATCCGGATCTCCGCCCGATATCCTCTGCATATTGCGGATATTCTCCGTATCCATTCCAATAAGGTAATCATACTCCTCATAATCATTCAGAGTCATCTGCACTGCCCTGTGAGGAATCACCGGAATTCCTTCTTTCTTTAACTTGGCAACTGTGCCATGATGCACCCCATTACCAATCTCCTCGCGGCTTGTCGCCGCAGAATTAATATAGAACTTATCAGCAAGCCCTTCTCTCTCAACTAAATAAGTCATTACGCTTTCCGCCATAGTGCTTCGGCAGATATTACCGTGGCAAACAAATAATACTTTTATCATAATTTTATATCCCTTTATAAGCCTGCAAAGCCCTGTAATTTCGGGCTTCTTGGCACTTTCTTTGATTTTTGCTTTTTCCCAAAGCCTACACAAATCTCCATAAATCTGCGTAGATTTCCGGGCAAATGGTGTAGTAATTGGTGTAGTAAAATGGTGTACGATCAACCTGATTTTCTCCGCTGTTCTGGCTTGTCAATCTGCTTGCGTGAGGGATAAATCCCTCACTGTCCGGCACTCGTCAAATTCCGCTGCAAGCAGCGAATTTTCCTCGTTGCTCGCTCAAATCAACGATTTTCGCCATCTGTTCAACGGCCCGGTCATAGCTGGCATGAGTATAGACATTCAGCGTAACACCCACATCAGAATGTCCCATCAGATATTGCAAAGTCTTAATATCCATACCCTTATTTGCCATATTCGTACAGAACGTGTGACGGAACACATGAGGGGTAATATGCGGCAAGGGCTGTTCTGGATGCAGCTTCTTATATTTCTTCATCGCCCACCGCATTTCATTCTCGATATGCAGCGCCACTTTCGGATGACAGTCTTTGTCAATCAGAATGAAGCCACTGTACCCATCCACGATAATCTCCGTTTTCATTTTCCGGCGATTGGCAAGGATATTTTTCAGACTTTGGTACACATCATCGGTCATTGGAATGAAGCGGATACCGCACTCGGTCTTGGTTTTCTCCACATAGTATTTGCCGCCACGTTCCCGGACAAGCTGATGATCGACTCGGATTCTGCGATTTTCAAAGTCAAGATCACTCTTTGTCAATCCGCAAAATTCACTGACACGCATCCCGGTTCCCAACAGCACGATAAATTCATCATAATACTTGCAGTAGGTCTTATCCTCCCGAATGAAGTCCATCCAGATTTTTTGCTGCTCGTCAGTCATGGCAATACGCTTCCGCGAATCATTGGGAACAACGTCCGCCAGTTTGAAGTCGAAAGGGTTTCTTCGGATAATATCTTCGTTATAAGCCATCTGAAACGCCGGCTTGACAACGCCCCTGACGCTTGTAATCGTGCTGTACCCCTTGCCGTCGCTGTGGAGCTTCATAATCCACTTCTGGGCATCCGATACTTTAATATCCCTGATTTGCCGGTATCCAAAATCTTCTTTTTTAATCAGGTTCAATACAAAATTGTATCCGACTTTGGTGTTATATCGAACACCCTGTTTCAAACTGATATAGCGTTCCAATAGCTGAATTACTGTAATCTTTCCCGCCGCATAGTCAATGCCATCGTTAAGCTGCTTCTGAATTTCCTTTTCTTTTTCACGAAGTTCTTTCAGATCAGAAGAATAAACAGTCTGCCGCTTCCCATGAATGTCTGTGTATCGGTACTGATAAATCAGGTCTTTTCTCTGGCTCTCTCCTGTCCGCAGGATTCGTCCTTTATTGTCTTTGCGCTTCTCGGACATTGTCAAACTCCTTTCCGTGATGGAAAGAGCCTTGATATAACACGCTCATTGTATCATATCAAGGCCGGATTTTACATCACTTATTTGCAAAAGATAGCCTTAAATTGAATACGCCTGCTCAATGTACTGGTCGAACAGGCGGCGCTTAATCAATCGTTTATTTCCTACCCACAAGACAAACCGACAATTTTGATCGTTGGTAATATCCCGCAGTTTATTTACTCCAATCCCGGAATAAGCTGCTGCTTCTTCCAGACTAAGATTGCTCTTTTCCCAGATGGGAATTTCTTTCATAGGCATTTACCTCCATAAATGAAATATGCCCGACAAGGCAATGTCAGGCGGGTGTGGTGCAGGCTGTTCCAATGTCAACCCAACCGTGTCAACCGGCAAAAAAGACTTTGAAAACAATCCGCAGGTGTTCTATTATTCTATTTTACTTTTTCTTTGATTTTTTGGTTGACATGGTTGACAAAGAGGAGAAGTGCCTGAAATATCAGGCTTTTTCCTGTCAACCGGCTGTCAACTGAAACGTCAACCAAACTGTCAACCGGGGGCTTTTTCAGAATGGAAGCTCCATCTGCCGGGCTTCTTCCTCTGTGATTTTCCGAAAACCATCCTTGTCTGCTGGGGGCTGGTTGACACGCTCCCAGCCTTTTTGTGAACCGTACTTCTTATATCTCTTAGGGCTTTTGTAGGCTGTCCAGCCCTGTATGCTGCCGTTTGCAATGCCGGTATTCATAATCTCGCAGATTGCCCGTGTTTCCCACTCTGCCGGGGGATTGCAGTTTCCCAGCGCTTCCTCATAAAGCTGCTTGGAACATACCCTGTCGCCGGTGTAGTCCTCCAAATAGGCATAAATCATACCGGCCTGCGTGTCCTCCTGCATAAAATCCTGCTGGTGGGCTTTCAGGTAAGCGTTCATTTCCGCGCTGAATGACAGCTTATACTTCCCGCTGCGGTAGATTGTCATGGCTTCCGCCCACATTTGGCTGATATATGTCCTCGCCGCCGCTTCATCGTCCAGTATGTGAACCTCCGCCCGTTCCGGGTACACGGTCACGGGAATAAAGCGCCGGTTGCCGGTGCGGTCACGGGGAAGAAAGTCCTGCCGGTTGGTGGTTCCTCCAAACACGCATTGACGGAGCCGGTCTGCCGGATGGGTTTCATACGGCACTTTATAGGTTTCTTTCTGGCGGCTTAGAAACGACTTGATTTCCTCAATACTTCTGGCGTTGGCGGTGGCGATCATCTCCGACATCTCCATAATCCAATGCCCTTGCAGCTTCCGATACACGTTTTCATCGTCCAGCTTTTTCAAATCGTCTGAAAACCACTCGTCCTTAACTGCAAGCAGTCGGAAAAAGGTGGATTTTCCGGCTCCCTGACCGCCTACCAGACAGAGCATGACTTCAAACTTGCTCCCCGGCTGAAATACCCGCCGGATGGCTCCCATCATAAACAGTTTCAGGGCTTCAAAGGTGTACTCGTCCGTGTCTGCTCCCAGAAAGTGATGCAGAGCATAGCGGATGCGCTCGGTTCCGTCCCATTGCAGACTGTTCAGATAATCCCTGACAGGATGGTAGCGGTTTTCGTTGGCTACGATCTGGATTGCATTTTCTACTTTCTTTTCGCTGGTCAGTCCGTAGTGTTCTTCCAGATACAAAAGCAAATATTTCATATCCATATCGGTCAGAGTGGCGCTGGTTCGTTCCCATCCCAGCGGCTTCACAATATCCACCCTTTCGGAAAGAATGTTGTAGCTGACTGCTCCACGCAGCAGCGGGTCACGCTGGAACACTGTCAGACAGTTCTTGATGCTGTTCTTCACGCCGCCTTTCTGCGTCCCCTCCAGCATTTCCCGGATTACTTCCTGCGTCTGCGCCGGTTCCATTGCGTCCATCGTCCACATAACTGCTTCCTGCGCTGCTGGCGGTAAGTTCTGAAATTCGCTGCTCAAGCCGCACCACCTCCTTTCCCTGTTCGGCAATCAGCGCCGCTTTTTCTTCCATTTCTCCAAACAACAAAATATCCAGCAGATATTCTACATAGCTGTTTTTTTGCAATGCTTCCACGAAAAGAGGATGCCAGGCGGCATCCTGTGGCTGTGGAGCATATTCGATTTTCCAGCGTTCCAATAGATGCAGATAGTCACATAGCACTTTGAAGCAATGCTGTTCCGCCTGCCGTAACCTCTGCTCCGGCGTAGGCTTGGGCGGCGTTCTCTTTGCTGCCGGTGTGCGGATGGCTCCGTCATAGGGGATTGAAAAATCCTCTGCCAGTCTGACCGCCGCATCCCGTTTTCCCAAACCATGCAGGGAAGCGGCAAAGTCGATCACATCCCCGGAAGCGCCGCAGCCGAAGCAATAGTAGCGGCTGTCCACTTTCATGCTGGGCGTTCTGTCATTGTGAAATGGACAGCAGGCCATGCCATTTCTCCCTACCCGTATTCCATAGTAAGAAGCAGCCTGCCGGGTAGTGACGGACTGCTTCACCGCTTCAAACACATTCAAATGCTTCCTCCCGTAAATGTCATAGTTCTATATCCTGTTTCTTTTTCGGCGCTTCCTGTTCTGGCTGCCGCCGCTGCAATACCCGGTCAACGCAGTACTGTACTCGGCGCATTTTCATTAAATCCTCCCGAAGCGGCTTATACTGCGGGGACAGCTTGGCATACTCCGCTTGCAGCCGGTCATATTCCTGTTTCCATGCGGCCAGGGTGATGGGCTTCCTGTCCAGCTTCTCTTTCAAAATCCGGCGGGCCGTATAAAACAGCCGCAGATCAGCGTCATGGGCGGTTTCAAATTTCTCCCGCTGTTTTTTCCACTTGATACCGTTCAGCTCGTCATACACCGGCTTCAGCCGCTTGTAGTTCTCGGCCTGCCGTATCAACTCCTGCAATTCTTTCATCCGGGCTGACTTCGCTTTCATGGTGTCGCTCAATGTGTCAAACTCTGTGCTGACAGCAGACAGGCGGGATTCCAACGCTTCCAGCGTCAGCAGCTTGTTTTCCATCAGGTAGTTGACCGCTTCCGCAAATTCTTTCAGGTTCTTGCCCTTAGCTTTCTGGCTCCATGCCCCGGCGTTTCTGTCCTGATAATAGGAGATCAGCAGATCGGCAAGGCTCGGTGTCTTAGGCTTGGAAAGTTCCTCTTTGACTTCTGAAATCCAGCCGAACAGGGATTTAATTTTCTTTTTTATGTCCAGCATCAGCCGGTTAGTCGCCTTAATCCAGCGGTTCAGTTCGCCCTTGTCGGTACGGATGCCCTTTGCTTCCATCTGCCGGACAGTCGGCCCCTCATGGACGGTGGGGATCAAGTCAATCCCCTGCCGCACATAGGAGCGGTGGTCGATACGAGCATCCAGCCCCTTTTTCGCAAACTTTTCATTGACCATCCGGCACCATGCTTCCCGCCATTCTTCCAGCGTTTCCGGGCTGCCCCAGTCGGTAGTGGGTACGGCGTTGAACATGGGCTTGCCGTTCCTATCCAGCATCCGGTTTCCCTCATCATCCAGCACATATTCCCGGCGCTGCTTCTGTCCCCATGTGCCGTCTGGATTGATGGGGCGCATGGTCGTCATCACATGGAAGTGCGGGTTGGGGATGCCTCCGTCCTCCTTGTCCGGGGCATGGACGGCAAAATCGGCAACCATTCCTTTGTCCACCAGACAGTGCTGCACAAACTCCCTCGCCAGCGCAATGTTTTCTTCCATCGAAAGTTCATTCTGCAAAGCAATATCAAAGCTGTAAGCAAGCTGCGCTTTCTTGTGTTTCTCTACTTGTTCCACCGTATTCCACAAGGTCGCCCGGTCCTGGTATTCCAGCGGGGCATGGGGCGGCAACAAAATTTCGGAACAGATCACGCCGCCCTTGCGGGTGTAGTCACTGTACTCGCCGTAGTAATCACTGTAAAGACACTCCCCGGCCCGGTAAGCTGCGGCGGCAATGGCGCTCTGTCCGGCGCTGCGTCTGATCTGGCTGACCGTTAAATGATAAAGCGCCATCGTCAGTTACCATCCTGCGGCTGGCTGTGATTTTCAACCGCAAGCCGTACCATGTTCTGAACCGGCTGCCATTCGGCAATGCGCTCCATCAGGGAATAAAATTCCTGCTCGGTCAGTATCTTCACTTCCGGCATGACGCTCTCAATCGCCGACCCACGGGTAATCAGCCGATGGCTGCGCTGTTTGCGGGAACCGCTGTCCAGATAGGATTTTCGGTTTTCCAGTCGGCGCAACTTTCGTTTTTCCTGTTCCAGTTTGACGGTGTTTTCCTCGTACTCTCTCTGCAATTCTTCCAAAGATTTGCTCATGTTCTCACTCCTTTGCTCTGAAATAAAAATGACCGTATGGATAACGGTCAGGGTGTCGGTATTCGTCTATCAAACCCGATGAAAAGATGCAGACACAAAGCGGGTGTATCTTTTCATCGGGTGCGCAGGGATAGCCGCTTTAGCGGCGCAAGGGGTGCAGCCCCTTGTACGGAACGAAGTGACGCAGGCCCCCGGATTGCTGATGCTGTCAGCGGTCAGGGGGCGGCTCCGCAGGACGCACGATACATGGTCGTCAGACTATGTATAGAAGTGCGCCCTTTGTTCCAAAGGGATTTCTGCCGTTTCCGGCTCTGCTCCGTTTTCCCTCTTTTTTTCCGCTCCTTTGCGGGAACGCTTGGAAAGATACTTCGGACATTCGATCACGACTGCCCGGAAGCTCTGCTTGCAGTCATGGCGGCATCTGCGGCATAGCTCGTTATAAGTGACACGGCTGCGGTCATTTAAGAAGAAAGACCACTCCAACCGGCGCTTCTTGCTCATTCTCGGCGTAATTGGCTCCTTTCCCCGTTTCTATCCGACATACGCAGATAGACGGTTTTGGTGTAGCGTTTCGGTGTCATTTTCAAGGTTTTTCCCCTCTGTATGCGCCTTTGAAAAGGGCGGCAGTATTCCAGATAGGGAAAGATACCATGCGCTCATTTGTTGCCTTTCGGTACGGTTTCCGTACCCTTTTCCATCCAGTCAAAGAACGCCTTTTTACTGACCTTAATCAGCCTGCCGCTTCTGAACGCCGGAAAACCGGGGGTGTGAACCAGCTCATAGGCGCTCACTCTGGAAATTCCCATAATGCGCCGGATGTCCGCCACGTCCAGCACCAGCGGAAGATCATCATAATTTTTTAATCTCTTGTTATCGCTCATTTAGTTCCTCCCATATTAAAATCAATTCTCTTGCTTCCTGTTGCCGTTCTACCCAAAAGCCGTTATCCTGCCCCATTCCTGCGGCGTTTCCTTGCATTGGTGCGCCGGATGCGTCACTTCTCCTGCCGGTCATATCCCTTTTGGACGGTCATTTACTTGCCAAGGTACTACATGGAACGAAATTACCATGTGCAATTATCATAGCGACTTCTCCTTGACGAAACAATACTTTTACGATACTATGAGTGTAACTGATATAACAGAATTATAAAATTACCATAATCAAAGGTAGGAAAATAGAATGGAAATGGAATTTGTGCGGCATGAGCCGTGTTATGACCGGATTTTGTTCGTCCTGACGCTGGACAGGAAGAAAATGAAAGAGCGGATTTTAATTGGGGAAGAATTACAGGTGCGCTTTCGATTACAGGGGGATATGGATGCGGATGTGCTGTGCGATACAACACGCCCGCTTGGAACGTTCCTTGCAGAGTTTGAACATGACCCTGACGGGGAATGGAACCGCTTTGGCCTGGCTCCGCTGAGGGATGCCCTGCACTCAAACCGCTGGAAGCAGCCAGCCTTAGAGCAGGCCGCAGGGAAATTTCTGAAAACAAAGTTTGATACCGGCGATCCGCTGCGGATGTATGCTGCGTTCCGTATCTGGAATGGCTATCTGCTGGCAAGGGAACCGGCGAAACGTGCGGAAGCCTGTGACCGCTTCATGGATAAAATGAGTCACTTTACCATGACCTTTCAGCAGAGAAGCCCGCTTCAATTTGACAGCGATACCGGCAGGCCGCAGCCGTTCCATATTTCCAGCCGGATATTCGGCTCCGTACCGGCAGCGGAAACACGGCTTGACCTTTGGTATCCGGACAACCGGCGTACGACAGAATGTGTCGCGGCCTATACCACGTTCTATCCGCTGATAACCTACTATCTGAACCGGCTGAATGATTGGGGGTTGTGCTTCCGAAAATGCAAAGTCTGTGGACATATCTTCCTCGCAAAAAGCCAGCGGTACGAACTGTGCAGCGACAAATGCAGAAAGAAGCAGGCACTTCAAAACAAGAGGGAGTTTGACGAGAGGGCAAGAGAAAACAACTACGATTTGCTCTACAAAAACGAGTGCCAGAACTGGCGCAACAAGATCAACAAGGCAAAAAGGACAGCGGGCTTCCCGGCTGACCGGCTGGAAGAAATGCTGACCGCTTTTGAAGCGTTCAAGAAAGAAGCGTTGCAGAGAAAACGGGCTGTAAAAGAAAGAACAGCCAGCCCGAAAGAATTTACGGACTGGCTGTATCAGCAGAGCAATATTATCATCGCTCTAATTGAATACTAATATAAACGGGGCAGATATGGAATAGTTTCCCATCATCAGCCCCGCATTTCAACTCATTTTATGGCTCAATGCCCATCATAACCGATCTTAAAAGTTCTGGCCAACGAGTCAAAACTTCTCTCCCTACAATAACTTCATCTACAACGCCGCTGTTCATAGCATCTACTAATCGGCATAAATAAGATTTTCCTTGTTTCCACCATGTCCTATAAGCGTCCACAAACAAGACATGATATACTTTATGACCAGTCCGTTCAAATAACTCTTTGAATTCAAAACCGTCTAACTGCGTTTCATATACACCATCTGCCACTCTACTTCCGAATGTTGTTGCATAATAATATTCTTTAATTTCCCAAACAATTTTGGGACTTTCTATGCTAGGAAACGCACCATCAAATCTACGAGAAGATGCCCCAATTAAATGTCTATCTTCATCCCATATGTATGTTAATCCACGTGGATCATCATCAAATCCTGGGCTGTTCGTTAAACCAGTAAATTCCCGAATGGTCTTCTCCGCAAGGATATTTATAATAGCTGTAAAAAACGCAATTTGTTTCTTTTCACCTTTTTGTTTATTTAGCGGTAGCTTGCAATAATAATTCCCGATACGATGCAGTTGCTCCCATTTCTTGTATTCTTCACTAGCACTATGGGCATCCATTAACATGGGTTCAGCAAAATCATTCAGCAAATTTGCTCTCATCTGAGTATAAGTCAGTGCATCTGATAAAGTATCATCAGAAATATTAATATTATGCTTTTGACATAACCCCCTAATTTCTTTCTCTGAATAACTTTTAACGGTACTGCACCGTCTATCTGTATATCCCATTGTCTCTGATATAAATTTTATAAATGCCCAAAAAGAAGCATCCTTATTGCGAAATTCATTAAATGGCTTCATTTTTCTCTACCTCCTCAAATAATTGGGAAATCTTTAGATTCAAAGCTACTGACATCTTTTCTATATTTTCAAGAGAAACATTCCTTTTCCCTAATTCAATATCACTAATATATGTTCGGTGTAAATCGCACATATCCGCAAATTTCTCTTGAGAAATTCCCTTTGATAATCTGATTTTTCGAATCGTCTGACCAAAACTCATCAATATATTTTCCTGCACAACTTGACACCTCCTACCAATTTAGATTATAATAACTCTGATGACTATGAGTCTACAGACTATAAGTTACAGAACGGAGCAAATACTAATGGTACCTGCATTACTTAAATGGATTGGTAATAAACAGCGTTTTGCCGAAACGATTATTTCATATATGCCAGAAACTTTTAATAACTATTACGAACCTTTTCTAGGAAGTGGCGCTGTTTTGGCAGAACTTTTGCATATGGATGCGACACGCCTATTCCCCCATTTTCAACACGCATACGGAAGTGATATTCTCCCTTTTTTAATTGATATTTTCGAAATCACAAAAGAAAAGCCCGACGATTTGATAAGATATTATCGAAGCGAAATAACTGAATACTATGAAAATCCGGAAAGCAAATACCGTGAAATCCAAACTCGATTTAACAAAAATCATAACGCATATGATTTTTGTTTATTATCAAGAACTTGCTATTCTGGAGTAATACGATTCCGAAAAGCTGATGGTTACATGAGTACACCACGGGGACCCCATAAACCCATACAGCCCGAAACATTTGAGAAACGTGTAGGACAATGGCATGAATTGCTTCAAAAAGCAACCTTTTCATGTCAAAGTTTTACCGAAATGATGGAGTACCCTCAACAAGGAGACGTTGTATATTGTGATCCTCCTTATACACATTCGCAAAGTATTATATATGGCGCACAAGATTTTGAAATTGAAGCTTTATGGAAGAAAATCGACGAGTGTAAAAATAGGGGTGCAAAGGTAATCCTTTCTATTAACGGTATGAAGAATTCTCAAAAAACTGATATATCTATTACACCGCCAGAAGGACTGTTTGAAAGAAAGTTGCTAGTAAACTGTGGAACATCTATGATAGACAGGCTACAAAATAATGGGAAAGAAATGAAAAATAAAAATGTAGATGACCAACTGCTTCTCACTTGGTAGATAACAAAAGACTGGGATAGCTACTTTTTGTAGCTTATTCCAGTCTTTTTGTCTAAACTTATCCGTTTAATAATTTCTCTTCAGAACTTCAATTTGCTTAGTGCGCTCAATATTATCTAATTCCAAAAAAGCAAGCAAACTTAATTGGTAAATTTCATCATACCAAAATTCTAATTCTTTAATTGGCATATTAGCTGTATGCTCCTTATAATTTTTAGAATTTGGATCACAATTATTGTGCCGTATATTCATGCTGTTATACAAAAAGAATATATTATTCTCTAATGTTTTATTAATGCTCCTAAGTGCTTCTCTCTTAGATTCTAATTGGTCTGCTAATAAAAGGATAATAGATTTCTTGGCTTCAATATTTCCTTGTAACGCATGATGATTATATTCAATTACTTTATACGACAACGTGGGAGAAACTATTTCTGATACGGCAATAGCCTCTTGAGATTTAGGAACCATAATTGTAATGCTGTCTTTTTGAGTCATCATATATCCTATTAATTCAGTTACTTTCATAACCTGTTGCAGATAAACTTGCTGAGGTGCATTTATTCCTGCATACATCAATGACATATTACAATTCAAGTACAGAACCAAATTATATGTATATTCACAAAATAGCACTAGATAATTCAAATCAAAATTACTTGGTACTTTTTCAAAATGAATATCGTAAAAATCATCAAAGTCATCCAAACTTAAACATGTTCCACGGAATGGGACATTCATAAAGTTCGCAGCACAATGTTCTTTAAGTGAATAATAATTGCCATACATATCCTGAATTTTCTGAAGATAAAACGAACTATATAGACGATCATATTCTCTTTTTATATCAATATTGGCAGCTTCCAAAATTTGTGCAAAGTTTTTTCGTTCCACTTGGCATCTCCCTTATTAAACAAATATTCGTATTCCTTGTTTCTCTTATTTTACTTTACCACATCGAGTTTATCACATCAAGGCTCTTTCAAAAATGGTGTAGTAGTGGTGTAGTAAGTGCCTTTCCGCTTCGTGAAATCGTTGATTTTACAGGCTTTTTCGGGACTTTTCAAGATACTGCCGTGACAGATAAAGAGCACGCGAATACTCATGTTTTTTCCTCCTAAAAAGCCTTATTTTGCCGTAATTTGCCGTGTTTTGCCACTTTCAAAAATGTACAAGGTATTGTTACAATGCCAAGCGCCATTGATTTTTCGTACATATCTTGACATATCGTGGCAATATAAGGCAAATCGATACACTCATTCGTAGTAGAAACGTAGTCAAAATAAAGTGTGTTACTACTCTGATTTTGGTGGGTGCATTTGAAACCATTGAGCCATTTTAGTGGGTTCATTTTTGCACCCAAGGGGTCAAATCTAACGAAAGGGTGTGCAGGACACACCCTTGTTGGATAACTATTTTATTAATTGGTCGCAAAATGGTAAGAGTTCCACCATTTAATTCTGCATAATATCTAGCAATAAGTTCTTCCTGACTTGGGAACTTATCTAATTCAATCAATGTCTCTTTTCCAGTTAAGAAATCATGCTCATAAAAAGCGTCACCATTTGATACATACGCAAAAGGCAAGTCCATCATCTGAGCATAAGTCATTGCCTGTTGCAAGCCGTGAGAAACCGAATGATTGTTGTCCTTTGCCTCTACAACAGCAATCGGCTTACCATCATTCAAATAAAGCATATAATCGGCAAATTTAGGCTTACTACGTGCCACAATGTTGCCTTTAATATTGATACGACCATCTGTTATCTTGGACTCCATTGTGATATGACCTTGCCAGTTTGGTTGAATCGCTGGTGTTATAAAGTTTAACTTAATGTCTTCTTCTGACATTTGCTTTTTACTTAATACTGCCATATCTATTTACCCCCTTTACAGGTACTTTTTCTCGGATCCGTTGGTTTCTTGGCATCTTCTGGAACAAGCCACATATTTCCCTTATGTACAGCACCTTCTATACGCCCCTCTATACATAAGGTTGTTACTCTTCTTCTCGAAACATTCCATTTTTCTGCAATTTCTGAAGTTGATAATAATTCCATATAATGCCTCCAATATTACAAATACCTTAAGTTAATCTACCTTTAATTAAAAAATGATGAAACAATAGCAGAAACTATTCCTGCTACAATGATGCACCAGAATATATTACTTTTAGTTTTCGACTTCTTTTCAACACTTTTTATATTTTCACCTAAGTAAAAAACGATAGCAGGAAAATATTGCTTTATTATCCATGACAGTGCCGCACTAATCAACAGCATAATCACTACTCCAACTGTGACGGCAGCTACTATAGTTGAATTAGACATCGTTCCATCATCTGTTTTATGTGTAATTAATACGTTCAAGTTCGAAATAAAACTTAAACCCCACAACAAAATACAGATGTGCATAAAAGTGAATTTAGATGCTGCCGTGTACATAAATGATTGTTTATGCTTATCACAAAGGTCATTTACTTTTCTTTTTATTTCCTCTGATTTGTCATTATTTTCAACTTCAAAACCCATTTCTAACGTAGATTTATATCCATTAATGAATGCCATTGATGGTTCAATCCTAATATAGTTTCCTATTCCAAATCCAATTCCCATTGTCTTTATAGCACGGTTAGAAAAATTGTCATATGATATTAATTCTGAAACAGATTCAAACTCAACCTCATCACCATTTATAAGTTGTGCAGAATATTTAGGTTTTTCAAAATATTCTCTTAATAATTCATCTATGTCCTTAAAAAATACATCATTCACAATAATTGCAGATTTATATGATAATTTTCCACTTACTTTCATATACCAACACCTCTTTTCATTTGCATGAATATCTCATTTTTATTATATTCCCACGGAGGAATAGTTTCAACAAAAAGATACCTTTTAACGATAAGAAGCTCCGGCAAAATGCCAGAGCTCATAACTATTTAACGAAACATACTACAGATATACTATTTGCATTCCGTCATTCGTAGTAAGACAGTAGTCATGTGTTATTGGAAAAAGCAAGATATGCCGCGTTTTGCCGCGATGTGCAACGTATTATTCAAATGTCACAGGACATTGCCGTGGCAGATAAAAAGTATTTTTATCATAATTTTATTTCACCTTGTTTTCCTTAACAATTTCACTATTCCTATAAGCGATTCAATCAATACCACGATCACAATTGGTATTCCCGCAAGCGTCACGGCGAACATCATATATTCTATCCCATTCAGCAGATGTTCCCATCCTCCTGTAGCCTGCGACACTATCCACATTTGATTGTTAACCAAAGCACCTATCAGAAATCCCAGTATCAGTCCACAGATCAGCCACGTCTCGCAGATTATGACGACATCTTTCAGCCGCACCATCTGATTGGCATATATCCATCTCCTGAATATAGCATACAGAACCACACACATCAGAGGAACCGCAAATACAACAATCAGATTGAAACTGTCATTATATGTTTCTTCCATATAATCTGACATCGTCATAATGCTCCAGCATATGAGCTGCGTTATCAGACACAATAATATTTTCTTCTTCATAATCCCCCTTAGGGAACATTTCTTATACATTATCGTATACACTCCTGTTTCAGTTTGATTTTTTGTGCCAGCATGTACCGTGCCACTTCCTGTTCTTCCTCGGAAAACCGGCTTTTCCTGCTCTATCCTATCTCTTATATACAGAATAAACCTGTGGGTGTCTTCGCTCAACACCCAGGATTTTAGCTCCGCAAGAATTTCACTTGACAGTCTTTCACCATGGAATGAAAATGTAAAACAAATCTGTCAAAACAACTCATAGTAAATATTCAATAAAAATGCAATGTTTAATATGCAATTCTAAAATAATCCAAATACGCCTTATACTTATCCTGTGCGGTCAGACAGGTATCTGTCAGATAACCTTTTTCATTATTCCATTCTTTCAATCCACGATAATAGAACATCTTCGGATTATCCTCGATGATAAACGGAATGATATTATATTTCAGACATTCCTTGAACATAATTAATCTACCCACACGACCGTTACCATCCTGGAATGGATGGATGCGTTCAAACTTCACATGGAAATCCAGAATATCCTCAAAAGTCTTTTCTTCTTTTCCGTTGTACTCTGTCAGCAGAGCTTTCATTTTATCGGCAACTTCTTTCGGAAGTGCTGTATCCATACCACCGACTTCATTCGGTATCTTTTTATAGTCGCCTACGGCAAACCAATCTTTTCTGTAATCACTGGTACCACTCTTCAAGATCAGATGAAGTTTTTTAATAAACTTCTCTGTCAGAGCTTTCTTTGCATTATCAATAATCATATCAATACAGCGGAAGTGATTTGCTGTTTCAATCACATCATCCACATTCAGCACATCTTTTTCTACACCGATGGTGTTGGTTTCAAATATATATCTGGTCTGATCGTGGGTCAGGCGGCTGCCTTCAATATGATTGGAGTTATATGTTAACTCAATCTGTGTCTTATGATAAATACCACCGGAATACTTACTTGTCTTCTGCTCCTGCAGAATATCTAGCAATGTAATTGGCTGCTCTTTCTTTTTATTGGAACGCTCTGGCTTTTCTACATTTTCAGGAATGTTCCAAGTCTTGCCGGTAAGAAACGCACCGTTTACTCGTCCCTGAGCACAGTAATTTCTGACACTACGTTCCGACACATCCCATTTTTTCGCTATTTCAGTAACTGAAAGGTATCGCATCTGCTCTCCTCCGTTATAAATCAAATCTAAATTTATACTTTACTGTGATATAGTATACTACATTATCGGCAAAACATAAAATATTCACAAGTAATGTTTTTCTTTATTTTGCCGTCAGTCCCTGACAATCCATAATTTTTCTTATATTAATTCTGGTTTCTCTTTTATCAATTATTGGAAACATATCCCCTCCATACATAATGATGTTACCTTTAATTTATTATTTCATCACTTCATCGCCAATCCCAGCCGATAAGCCTCATCCAGCCCATCAGTGTTCCTGACATCACCTTTATCCTTAGCACCTCTGACCAGCACCATTCCCGCATCTTCAAGCTTGAAGAAATTAAGCACAAGCTGATACTGTATCTTAATAGAATCAAACAATTCCGGCAAAACTGCTGCCCCAACGAGTATCAATGCCAGCTTCTTAACTTTAAAATCATTTCTCATAGGAGTATGTAACCTGTCGATAATTGCTTTAAGCTGCGCACTCACTCCATAAAAATACACTGGCGAAGCAACGACAATCACATCAGCACATTTTAACTTATCATAAACTATCTGCATGTCGTCCTGCTGAAAACATTCATGCCCTTCCCTGTCAAAGCACGAATTGCAACCAATGCATGGATTGACCTTATAATCCGCCACCGAAATGACTTCTACATTATTATTCTTTTCCGCACCTTTAACAAATGCGTCAACCAACAGGTCAGTATTGCCACCCTTACGCGGACTGCCTGACAAAACAATAATATTGCTCATGAAAATCCTCCTTACCTGTCAGAAACTTCAAGGTCATTCACCGCATTTTTCAACAACCCCTTAAACTCATCTGTTCCTTCAACATATGCATTATCCTTATTTGTAAGTATGTATACAGGATTGGTTTCAGTCAAACCTTTTATAGGAAACACCAGCAGCTTATTGTCATTATATAAGTTCAATTCGTGCAAATGTGGCAGATACATGGACAAGCTGAAACACGCCGCCAGATTCTCCTACGCCATCTGCTGATGCAGATCAAAATGATCTGATGTGTGTACACAATCTCCTCACCAATCGATTTATATTTACAAACTCATTATTGTTGTAGATCTTTTTTTATAATTGGAAGAGTTACTTGTTCAATATCATTGCTAGTAAAACTCTCAATAATACTTTTCATTGTTTCAGCACTCCAAAATATTTTTAATTTTTCTTTTGCTCTTGTTATTGCTGTATAAAAAATAGAATGTGTTATTTTTTCTGCATTATTTGAAGGAATAACTATCTTAACAGATTTATACTCTAACCCTTGTGCCTTATGTATAGAAATTGCATAGGCAAGTTGAAACGGTATTACAGTCATTATCTTTTTTTCTTCTGTCAACTCATCATCCCACGAAATAATTTCAATTTCAATAACCGTGCCATTCTCTGTCGTTCTTAAATATTTAAAAGATTCTGTTTCACACTGACTTTCTGTATAAAAAGTTTTTATTTCTATCTCAAATACAATTTTCTTTTCACCATACGATATATTTGTAATAGTCCCTTTCAAATTATTGTATAATAATACTGAACGCTTCGTATTTGTGAATATAATTTTATCACCTATTTTATAAGTCCACTCTTCCCAATAAAATGCCTTGCTATTGGTATTTGCATTCTGAAAATATTGATTTATATTATTCAATCCAAATTTCCCATCATAATTTAAACAGAGAACAACCTCATCATCATCTAAGTGAAATATATTTTCTCCTAAATTTTCAGAAAAGGGACCGTCCATTGATAATTTTTCTGTTATAATAGAAGACTTTTCTCGAACAGCAGTCCATAAACTTTTTAGTTCTTCTTTATCCGTCCTCCATGTATGACCAAGTTCAACACTTGCCCCTTTCGTCTTAACAATATCTTTTGCATAAAAGAACCAATTTCCAAAATCTATAGACTCAATCTGATATATATCTCCTGACATAACAAGTAGTACTTCTCTGCTTATTTTTCCAAGTAACAATGCCATAGTTCTATTATCTATGGTACTACATTCATCTACAAAAATAATATCATAATTCACAGATAAATTACTTCTAGTTATGCTATCTATTATCTCGAAATCACAATTATTGCTCTTATTATCCAAATATCTTTTAACATTTTGCAAAGCAGTATGAGTCTTAGTAAGATACAGTTTTCTAGCATCTGCAAACATATTAGATATATATTTTATTAATGTTGTTTTTCCTGTTCCAGCAGCTCCATAAATCAGCATAGCATTGGAATTAACAAAAATGTACTTTAACGCAACTCGCTTATTATCATCATCAAAATTTATCCCACTTTCTGTTAGAAATCTCTCATTTTCTTTCTTCCGATTCAAACTAGTTTCATGATTTAATTGTAATAAATAATTAAGTATATTTATCGTTGTATCATAATAAGAAGCAATCGAAACTAGCTCTTCTTTTTCAACAATATTGTATCCTTTAGTTCGTTCCCAATTGTCTAAACTGTTATTATATCTATTTATAGCATCATCGCTTCCAATTTTAGACTTTTCAAATAACAACTCCCCTGTTTTTTCAATCAAATTATCAATTGTTATATATGGTTGAGCTAATAATACTGCATTTGAATCATCCAATAACTCAATAACACTTTCCCTGTCACTTTTACTTGTTTTTGTTCCAACTAAATTCGCTATAATTGGATTCTTTTCAAATGGATAACATTTACTGCTTATAAAAAGCCCTTTTGATATCCATTTAGGGAAAAATCTATTCGGAAATAAATCTTCCAATATTTCATCCCTCATATGCAACATGGCATATCCTATTGTTTTTTGTCCTAATTTACATGATGATCTTGAATATTCTTTTCTTATTCGTATTAAAACATCACCAAACTCATGAGTATTTGTTTTACCAAATATCTTATCATATATTTCTAAAAATCTTTCTTCTCTTATATTAATAAATTCATATAAGTTCATTCCTGTTGTTGTTAAGAATTCCATTAAATTATTGTACTCACGGTAGTTACGATTAATTTTTGTAGGCATTAAAAGCATCTTTGCAAGTTTATTTAAGCATGCCGGATCAATGGCTACTCTCCAATCATTAAGTACCTTTATACTATTTTTGATTCCCCATAATTCAATTTCAGCTTCTGTATATGCAATTTGAATAGAATAATATGTAGTGATAGTCATTTTACTGTAAACAGTTACTCTATTATATTTAGTAGAATACACCCCTGCTAATTGAAGAGTAATTTCATAATATCTTTCCCTATTTACAAAAAAAGGGATAATTTTTTGCACATAATATCTTGATATCCTTACATTTCTAGGCGTTAAATCAATATTTTCAATCTCTTTTGCAACTTTCTCATAATATTCAGAATCCACTGTATCTAAATCTAAAGGGAATTTTTCAAGATTATCCAAAATTTTCTTATTATAATTTTTTCTCATACACCTACGAATTTCCCAAAGATAATTATAATACTTTAACATGAGTCTCTCTGCTTGTCCTTCTTTTGGAATTCGGTGACCAATATATTTTAACCCTCTTAGAAAATTGCATAGATATCTTGTTTCAACACAAAGTTGAGATACTTCCCATGCTAATTTTTCATTAACATTTATATAACCATTTTTATACGCATTTAGAATAAGAGTTGCATAACATATATCATATAAACCTCTTACAATCCTTTTTGATACTTCATCTCTACATTGTGGATTATCATACAAAATGTCTATAAAATTTGAAATTTCGTTGCTTTGATATTCAATAATGCTTAATGCATCTTTTTGTTCCAAATCATCAGAATTTAATTTATTTAAAAATAGATGTGTATCAATAATACTATCTAATCTTTCACAAAATAGTTCAATACTTTCATCTGTATTCTTTATCTCATCCTCTGGGGAAAATTTAATTGTCTTGCTGCTCTTTTCAAAATCAATATCACTTAAAAAGGATTTCGACATAACTTTCCAAAATATGCGTTTCCCATTTCTAGTGTCCGGATTAAGAACAACAAACAAAATCCCCGGATCAGCCGTTACTTCATTTGCAATAAAGGCTGGAAACGATAAGCTTTTCAGACAATAAGAAATCACCCCATTATTCTCACTAAAATCATGTGTTCCTTTAATTTGAACTATAAAATTTTGTTTAGGAATTTTAGATATATCCGGATTTGATACATATTCAAAAAATCCATCATGATTTGGCCACTTATCATCACATGAAAAAGAAGTACAAATTCTCCCTTCAGGATTCAAAACACTTTCCAAATAACTTACAGCTGATCTATCCTCAGCTGAATGAGCAGTATGTGTAGCTATATGTTTTTCAATATATTCTTTTTGTTTCATGTTCTATCCCCTTTTCATTAGTTCTATATTGTTTAAATCCATCTTGACATATTGTTAAAAAAACAAACTTTTATTAAGCGACATAAATTATTTATCAATATTAGGTGTTTTTTAGATACATGTGCAAGAATTCTTAATCAATACATTCATGAACTGACCACCCCTTACTAAATTCATTATCATACGCACAAAAAACTATCAATTTATGATGTTAATAAACAACTTCTGAATCAATTCATCCAAAAATGATACTGTAGTCAAATATTCTCTTAGTTGCACATACGCTTTATCTTTTTTAAAAAGATTGCTATCTATCTCCTCAATTCCAAAGCACCCCATAACAGCTTTGGCAAATTCACCTTTAATTATATCAACATTTTTTTCATTCCAATTAAGTTCATCTGGAAATAAGCTAAAATCTATAATCTGTTTTTTATTTGCAACCCAAACAATATATGCAGTTAAAAACTCCGTTCCATATTTATATATATTTTTAAAATGAATATTATTACTTTTTTTTGCCGATATGTTCATACTTTTAGTAAGATTATAAAATAGTTTTTGTGTGATAACAAATGGTTTATATTTCTTTAAAAATAATTCCTCATTAAATTCTTCATTCTCACTTACTTTAAATCTATCCCATTGTGAATCCATTTTTAAATATTTACCTTTAGATGATCTTGCTGTTCCTGGCTCTTGGAGTAAAAATATTGCTGTTATTTTAACAAAATCTTCAATCGTATATTCCCCGCTATTCAATTTATTGCTACTTCTTTTCTGAATTTTAAAAAATGGTTCTTTCCTTTTTTCTGAAATTTCATTAATATCTTCAATTAAATAATCCGTATATCGAATATCTGCATCATTTATTGCTTTTTGACGATTTAGTGACACACTTATCTCTTTAAAAAAATCTTTTAAATCATTTCTATAACTATCTTTTTTTATAACTCTTAATAAAACCTTTGCTTCTAATGCTTGTTTTTTCTCTGCTTCATATTTTTCTTTATCTTGATCAGATAATTCCATATCTTGCAGTTTTTCAATTAAATTTAAATAATACATTGCAGCTACGGATATTGTTTGTGCCCCATTTATTACTGATACATCACAATTATTGTTTACCTTTATATCTAATTGATATTCCCGTCGCTGTTTAATATTATCCGATTCAACTAACAATGTAATTCCATTATTTAAAAACCAAAAACTTTCCGGATGTTTTTCTAGTGTATTTTTTATTTCAGTATCAACATCTAAAACATTCTCTATTTTTTCCCTTACATTATCTTTAAACAAATCATCACCCAAATTATCATATAACTTTACTAAATCATATAAATTAGCATTATATACTCTTCCTTCTACTTTGTTTATATTGTGTATATACTTATTAATCATTACTGCACTATCTATTCCAATATGTATGTCAACTTCGCCTGAAATTCCAACAAAATAAACTTCCCATTCCATAGATGCCTTGCTTAATTTTTTCTCTTTTCTTAATACCTCACACTCCCTGTCTAAAAGCGTTGAAATATGTATCTTTTCTTTAACTGAATGTGCTAATACAACTATTTGAAACTTTTTAAATTGATCTTTATTAATACATGGCCTTATTGTATCCATTAATTCTTTATCAGTATAAGTTTTAAATGATTCAAAGAATATAATATTTTTTGAATCTCCAATTTTCAAATCTGAAGATGTTATTATTACTTGTCCATTATTAAATAGTTTTATTAATTCTTCATCTGTTATTTCTAAACTCAAATTATTTTCTTCTTCTACTACTTTTCTTACAATCTCAATTCTTTTCTCAAGCATCTCGTATTTCATATCTTATGTATTTCTCCTTTAAATTAGTAATTCTTTTTTATTTATAAATACTTCCTGATGTTTTTTCATAATTTTATAAATAGTCATATTTATATAATTATTATATTTTATTTTAAACTTTTCTATAACCTTTTTTTCTTCGCTATCTATATGCTTAGATAACTCCATCCAGCCTATTTTATACCAAATCACCGTCATTTCGAATTCTTCAATTAAACTAACATTATCATTCAATAATATTTTACATAACAAATGATCCACATCATTTTCCAAAGATTTAAAAACCAATTGAAGCTCATTTTCTAATGAAAACGACATACTATTTGTAATCTTACTTTTACCAATAATTTCTCCAACTAAATTGTTTTCTTCCGGATAAATAGTTCCCATATGAATTCCAAATAAATCTTTAAGTTGTTTTCTAATATGTGGTTTTTCATTTTTATGAATTTTAATGGTCTTATATAAGTTTGAAGGAACGGGATATGCATCCATACCTTGAAAAAGAATAAATGCACCTTGTTGTGCAATTATTCTTGAATTTGTTTTTATATGATCAATCAATTTAAAATTTCGATTAAACAAATTTGTCTTCGAATACCATTCATATTCGTCTGAAATTAATGCTGTATAATTATCTTTTATTCCATCTCCCACTGGACAAAACATTTCGTCTAAAGAAAAAACATAAACATATCCGTCTTCCCCATCCGACTCCGTTATTATTTTATTATAAAATGGTGTTGTTGCGAAAAATAATGCTACCAGTGAATTATATGACACATCCAACAGTCTACTAGGAAATCCCCCATGCTGTGCATTAATTGCCTTTTCTAAATAAGAATCTCCTTTAGCAATATGATTAGCAGTCATTTCATCCAAAATATTTTTTTCAAATCTTTCATTATTATCTAAATATCCATTTCTAAATACATTTGGTTGACAAGCCGTTTTGCCAAAATCTCGCGTTTCTCCCCTATATACAACAATTTTTCCATCCTGTTTTAAATCTTGTATAATAGAAATATATTTTATTACTCCATCATTTTCATTTACACATTTATCAACACTCATTTTTCTTCTCCCCTATCATCAAAAGCAATAACTCATTATTCTTAAAAATTTTATTTTTTCAAAATTAAATAATGTTCTTGAGCTAATTCCAATTACGCATTTTTTGGTTAAATCCTATGGCATTTTGTCCTCATTATATTACAAGCACTATTTTTCACTATATTGCATATATATTCTTATATTTATTTAAACATGCTATAATTAATATATTATGCTAAACTTATTGGCATTTGATATGTTTTCAATCCACATATTCTATAAACTCTTCCATCTTTTCTATAGCTTCATGTTTAAGAAGTACATCAACATATATTCCATATTTATCTGCATTTAAGTCAGCTATAATTGCAGAAACAACATCATATATTATATTGTTACCCACACTATTATTAACCATACTTCTTCCCAAATTCAACAACTTTTCTATATTTGGATACTCTTTTCTCAATCTTTGATTTAATTTAATAGCATCACACTGATAATCTCTATTTATTTGCAGATTTCTAATCATATTATTAATGTCGTTCACATCTGTAAATGCCTTCAATTCATCACTTTTACTTTTCCCATCTATTAACGCAATTGCTTTATTCACTAAATCTTTCTCAAAATACATCATAGTCCTATCCTCCATACTAATAGTATATACCTGCTATAACATATGTTTTGTCGTATTTTGTCGAAAGTAATAAAAATATCTCACCTATTACAATTTATTTAATCTGCTCCACAACCATGTATTTTTCTCCTCTTGACTATCTCATACATATTTTATAATATACTAATTAAGAAACGAGTTTTTGACTGAGTAAAGTCTCACGACTGGAAAAGGATGCTCGTTTCTTTTTTATTTTCACCAATTCTACAATATATAAAAAACAGCACCCCAGCAGTACCAATCCACTGCCGAAGTGCTATCCACTCCATCAATTATTCCATTAAAATCTACCCAAATATACTCATCAGATTAGCCACAACCAGGCCGCCGCCGGTTCCGATGACATAGCCGAGCAGCGCCATCATGATACCGACCGGTACAAGGGCATTAGAGTATGCGCCGGCAAGTACCGGTGCTGTTGCTGTTCCGCCGATGTTGGCGAGGGAAGCAACGCAGCATGTGAAGATGTCGAGTTTCAATATCTTCGCAAGTGCAATCATTATTGCCACATGGATAAGGAGGATTACGAATCCTGCGAGAAGCCATATTGGGGCATTGCCGACTGCTCCAAGGTCTGCTCTTGATGCTATTAAGGCAATGACTATATAAAGCATTACATTTGAAATCTCCTCAGTTCCCTTAATCTTGCCAAATGGTGTCAGGGCGAATACGATACCAAGCACTGATACGATAAGGACTGTCCATGTTGTGCTGTCAAAGAATGATAAATATGCATTAATCATGCTGCCAAGTTCCATTGAAACTGCCGATACTAAGAGTCCTGAACCGAGCAGAAGAATGATGTTCTGCCATACGAGAGGCTTTGTGTTGGCTTTTGCTTCCTCTTCGAGTGCAGCTCCAACGCCGTCGATTATGCTTGTGTCTGCCTTTGTCCATTTGTTGAACTTCTCGTGATTTCCGATTGCCCACAGAAGGAACATTACATAAAGTGTCGCGCAGATTGAATCCATAACAAGGGCGTAAGCCATTGTTGCTTCGTCAACATCAAGTGCTGCCTGGATTGCGAGCATATTGCCGCCGCCGCCCATCCAGCTTCCGCACAGTGCGCCGAGTGCTTTCCATGAACCTGCGCCTAAGAGCTGGTGGAATATTGCATATGAAACAAAGAATCCAAGTCCGATTGACAAAGTTGCTGCGAAGAAACCGATAAGCATTTTAGGTCCAAGCTTGATGATTTTCTTCAAGTCACAGCGAAGCAGCATTATGAAAAGCATCGCATATAATATCGGGTTCTTGACTGATTTGTACACAGCGCTTGTTGCACTAAGGTCCCACACTTTCATTGTGCAAAGCAGCATAAGCCCCAGGTATATAAGTACAATTGGCGGTGCAAAATTAAAGAACACCTGTGCCTTTTTCCCTTTAAAAATCTTAGGCAGATTTACTAATACTGCGGCTGCAAATATAAGTGCCGCAAGGTATAAAAATCCATCTTTTATCATGTATTAATTCTCCTTATGGTTAATATATAGCATATTCTACCCATTTTTCTGTAGTATATAACTAAAATTGCGGAAGTAAATGTGATGCAATCTGCCGTCACACACTTACTCCCGCAAATTTAATTATAAACTTTTAAGTATCTCCAGCAGATATTCCCAAGTCCGCTCCACTGAAGCCACATTCATACACTCATCAGGCGTATGCACACTTTCAAGTGTCGGTCCAAATGATATCATATCTACTCCCGGCATTTTCCCGGCAAGTATGCCGCATTCGAGTCCGGCGTGGATTGAAGTCACTTCCGGTTCGTGGCCGTACACATTTGTAAAGCTCTCAACGCATATCCTTCTTAACTGCGAATCACTCTTGTATTCCCACGCAGGATAGTCCGACATTGTGACTACTTTCCCTGACAAATGTTTTACAAATGTGGTGACTCTCTCAAGCAATAATTTCTTTCCAGCCGCTGTATTGCTTCTTATAAGATATTTGTACACAAGCTTGTCTGCGTCGAGATAAGCAGTTCCCAAATTGAGCGAAGTCTGCACCATGCCCTTAATCTCCTGACTCATTTTGTACACACCATCAGGACTTAACCAGAGGGCATATATTACATTTGCAGTGCTATGAGAATTGAGAACTTTGTCTGCTGCAGCGTCTGTCTTTTCAACCTCAATCTTAGCATGTGGCTCTGTCGCTCTGATTTCCTGCATCCACACAGCCTCACTCTCTTTGATGCTTTGTTCAAATGTTGTGGCATCGCAGCTTCTGACACTTACAACTGCCTTTGCTTCTTTTGGAATTGCATTTTCCTTGCCGCCACCTGAAAGCGACACAAGACGGAAATCTGCTGCCCCGCTGGCATGTGAAAGTAATGAAGCAAGCAATCTTATAGCATTAGTGTGCTGTTTGTGAATTTCAACGCCGGAATGACCGCCGGCAAGCCCGCTTATCTTAACTTCGAAGCATACCGAACCATTCTGCACATCAATTGCACCATCTGCCACCCAGCCCGCAGCATCCTCATACGCAACCGGAATATCGCACTCAGCCCTTACACCACCAGCACAGCTTACATACAATATTCCCTCACTTTCAGAATCAATATTGATAAGTCTCTTTGCTGTAAGGTCAGAAGTGTCGAGGTCTCTTGCGCCAAGCATTCCAATCTCTTCATCGCTCGTAAGCACTGCCTGTATAGGAGGATGCGCAATCGTATCCGAAGCAAGCACTGCCAGTATAAATGCAACAGCAATTCCATCATCAGCGCCAAGCGTCGTGCCATCAGCCCATACCATCTTACCATCGGTGCAGGCCTTAATGCTCTGTACACTCATGTCAGTATCGCAGTCCGGCTCTTTCTCACACACCATATCAAGATGTCCCTGCAAAATCACAGGCTCACAGTCCTCATATCCAGAAGAACCAGCCTTAAATATAACAACATTATCAGACGTATCCTTCCTTGCCTTAAGTCCATGCAACTTAGCAAACTCCAGACAATAATCCGCAATCATCCCGGTATTCCCAGAACCATGCGGAATCGCACAAATCTCCTGAAAATAAGAGAAAACCTCTGATGGTGATAACTCATTTATATCCATAAAAAGCCTCCTAAACCTACTTTTTCATCATTTTTCACAATCTGATAGGTCTTTTTTACATTGTTAGTTGGTTTATTATGCTTCTTTCCCCATTAAATGCCTACTAATTCATCATATTTAGCAAGATTAGTAGGTCTTTTCCTCATATGTTTACAATATTAGACATCTCTTGTCAGCCAAAAAACCTACTATTCTCGCATAAATCATAAATTTAGTAGGCAATTTTCTTTTTTCTTCTCTATTTTCATCATAATTTCTTCTAAATAAACCTACTAATTCATCACATTTAGCAACATTAGTAGGCTTTTCCCTACTTATGCGCTGATTTCATGTGCTATTTGACACTATCCCAAATGAACAAAGTCACATAACATACACTAATCCCAGCACCTGCAGTGCAACGCCCAGGTGCGTCCGTACACCACCCCCCGAAGGGCAGTTGCCACATACACCCAGCTGAACTCCCCAGATTAGCCAGACACTCTCTGCTGGTTGGGAGTGCGAGGCAGATGCTTGAATAATGACGAGCTGTGTAGAAGTTAATGCCGCCAGATGCAAAAGTTCAGTGTGCGAAAGCTCGTTCAAGCGAAGCGCGTTTGCTTTCGCACATTGTAAAAAGCTCTGCAGCTGGCGGCATATACTTCTACTAAGCGAGGAATACTGAAAGCAGATGCCCCGCACTCCCCACCCGCAGAGCAGGCTGTCTACACCCTACACATGCAATATCTCATGAGCCCTATGTGACAACGGTTTCCCAAAATACTCCTCATAGCACTGCTTAACCGATGGATTCTCATGTGAGAATCTAATATTATCGCACTTATCAAGCCCGTACAGCACATGACGGCGCTCCTCAACCATCACAGCGTCTTCCTTGTAAGGCTGTCCGCCACCGTTGATACAGCCGCCCGGACATGACATTATTTCAACGAAATCGTAGTGAACTTCGCCCTTCTTTATTGCATTCATAAGGTGTCTTGTATTGCTAAGTCCACTGGCAACAGCTACATTTATACTTGTTCCATTAAGGTCAAATGTTGCTTCCTTCCAGCCCTCAAGACCTCTCACTGACTGGAACGCATCCGCATCAGGATTATTTCCTGTCACAAGATAGTAAGCACTTCTGAGTGCCGCCTCCATAACACCGCCTGTTGCACCGAATATAACGCCAGCACCTGTTCCTTCACCTAAAGGATTGTCGAACTCGTCCTCATCAAGTTCTTCCGGCTTTATGAAAAATGCTTTGAACATTCTTTCAACTTCTCTTGTTGTAAGAACTGCGTCAACATCTTTGCCGCCGTCCCATGTACACTCGTCCTTTTTTGCAAGACAAGGCATGATTGACACACAGAATATCTTCTCCGGGTCAACCCCAAGCTTTTCTGCATAATACGACTTTGTTATTGCACCAAACATCTGCTGTGGTGACTTTGCTGTTGAAAGTCTGCCTGCCATCTCAGGGAACTCGCTCTTTACGAATTTCACCCATCCTGGACAGCATGATGTGAACATTGGAAGTCCTGACTCCTTGATTTCTGGAAGCCTTTCAAGAAACTCGCTTCCCTCCTCCATAATTGTCATGTCTGCTGCAAATGTTGTGTCAAATATATAATCAAATCCTATTCTTCTAAGTCCTGCAACAAGTCTTTGTGCTGTCGCATATTCCTTAGACATACCAAAATCTTCGCCCCATGCTGTTCTTACTGCTGGTGCAATCTGTACTACTGTAATGATATCCTCATTTTCAATTGCATCAAGCACGATTCCGACATCATCTCTTTCTGTAAGTGCACCTACAGGGCAGTTGCTTACACACTGACCACAAAGTGTACATGCAGTCTCCGCAATGTTCTTGTTTGCACGCACATTTACAGTTGTACGCGAACCTGTATTTACAACATCCCATATGTGCATTCCCTGAATATTATCACACACCTGCACACAACGCATACATTTGATACATTTCTGGGCATCTCTGATAAGTGGAAATGTTTTATCCCAATTATCTTTTTCTAATATTGAATCATATGGCATCTCTGATATATTAAGTTCATTTGCAATTGACTGTAACGCACAGTTACCACTTCTTATACATGTACCACATTTGTAATCATGCTGTGAAAGTATGAGCTTGACATTAGTCTTTCTGGTTGTACGCACTTTTCTTGAATTAGTGTAGACAACCATGCCTTCTTCTACGAAGTTATTACATGCTGTAACACATCTGTCAGTACCCTCTACTTCAACAACACATACACGACATGCACCAATTGCGTTGACTTCTTTGAGATAGCAGAGTGTAGGTATTGTCTCTCCTATTGTTTTGGCAGCTTCAAGAATGGTAGTTCCTTCTTTTACTGATACAGCTTTACCGTTAATTGTTAAATTTACCATTGTTTCTCTCTGCCTCCTCTGAATGAACCAAATCCAAAATGATCACATCTTAAGCAGCGTCCAGATTCCTGACATGCTTCCTCGCATGAAAATCCATATTCAATAGGTTCAAAATCTTTCTTTCTGTCTGCGGCATCACGCAGTGCAACCTCAACTCGTCCGCAAGGTACCTTGTCCTCATATCCGGCATAAGGTATCTCTACATCTGAAGTTATCTCGTGATGGTAGCCAAGATATTCATCAATGTTGGCTGCCGCAACCTTTCCGGCTGCTATAGCCCTGATTACTGTTGCAGGTCCTGTTACGCAGTCTCCTCCTGCAAATATTCCTTTACGTTCTTTAATCTCACTTGTATCAAGTGCCTCAATTGTTCCTCTCTTGACTGTAACGCCATGCTCCTCAAAATATCTTGTTTCGATACCCTGTCCGATGGCAACTACAATAAGGTCGCAAGGAATAAGAACCTCGTCCTTAGCTGCAGTCTTAGGTGATGGTCTGCCACCTTTTATCCTGCTTATCATCTGTGGCTGAACCCATAAACCAACTGCTGCGTCATTTTCATCTTTCTCTATTCTAACTGGTGACATAAGTTCAAGAACATCACAACCCTCTGCCTCTGCACCTTCAACCTCTTCCGGAAGTGCCGTCATGTCGGCTTTTCTTCTTCTATATACAATGCTTACTTTCTCAGCACCTAATCTTACAGAAGAACGGGCAACATCCATTGCTACATTTCCACCGCCAATAACAACCACTCGCTTGCCGGTATAGTCAGGCATTTCATCATCACCAATTGCACGAAGCATTTCTACTGCTGATGTTACGCCTGTTGTAGCATCCTCACCATCAATTCCAATCTTCTTGTCTGCATGTGCTCCGATAGAAATGTATACTGCATTATATTCTTTATTAATATCCTCAAGCGTAATGTCTGTTCCTACGCTTATATTTTTCTTAACTTCTATTCCTGTAGACAATATAGCGTTAATCTCCGCATCCAGCTTTTTTCTAGGAAGTCTGTAGTTAGGAATTCCATATCTTAACATTCCACCAAGTTGCTTTCTCTGCTCAAATATAGTAACCTTATGTCCCATAAGAGCCAGATAATATGCGGCACTGAGTCCTCCCGGACCACCACCGATTATTGCAACCTTCTTACCTGTTGGCTCATTACATGCCGGAACCGGAACATCACCGGCATTATCAACTGCCATTTTCTTAAGTCCCCTGATGTTGACTGGCGCGTCAATAAGTGTTCTCTTACATCTGTTTTCACATGGATGCTCACAAATGTATGCGCATGTTGTAGGCATTGGATTGTCTCTTCTTATAAGACGAACCGCGTCTGCATATCTGCCTTCATGCACAAGTGCTATGTATCCCGGTATATCTACTCCTGCCGGACATGACTTCACACATGCAACCGGCTGGTTACTGTTACATGAACAAAATCCTCTCTCAATATGTGACCTGAAATCATCCTCGCAGCCATCAATACATTTTAGTACAAGCTTTGCTGCCTCATATCCGATTGCACAGTCAGCGGAATAATAGATTCCCTCTGCTGTAAGCCTGATAACATCAAGAGTTTCCTCTGTTGCGTTACCATCAAGCACATCATCAAAAAGTCTCGCAAGCTGCCTGAGTCCCACACGGCATGGGACACATTTGCCACATGACTGTGCAAGACACATTTTTATAAATGACCTCGTAAGGTCGATAGTACACAATCCCGGTGGACTTGCTACTATTCTTCTCTCTAAATCCTGATATAAAGACTCCATTGTAACCTGAGCCTTATCCTTAGTAATAATCGTTAATCTGCTCAATTCCCGCTCCATTTCTGCATATTGCGTATGTCGTATTGCTGCTTGCCAGTATACCGCTTAGGTAGTTCTATGTAACATTTTACACAATAAATGTTAATTTGAAAAGGAAGGTTATTTTTTTCACACAATAACCTTCCCTTCATCCATTACTTATGGTCGCACTTCATGCACTGGCTCGTTTCTTTGTCAGTTTCTTTCTTGTAAAATGCACATGACCAGTCGCATATACTTTGCAATATCGGCATTACAGACAAGCCCTTTTCCGTAAGTGAATATTCAACTCTTGGCGGAATCTCGTCATATGATTTCCTTGAAACAATATCATCAGCAATCAATGCTTTTAATGTTGTTGAAAGAACTGCATCTGTAATATTCACCAGTTCTGCCCTTAACTCACTATATCTTAATGTCTTCTTATCCGCCAGAACACATATAACTCTTGATTTCCATTTGCCTCCAAATACTTCCAGCCCGTATTCCAATGGACATCTGATATCTGATTCTAATTTCTTGTGGTACATACATCTCTCCTTTGTTTTTGGCATTTCTTTATAATATCATAATAACAATTATTTTAAAATCAAGTGTGTATGTCAGATTTTTATATATTCATCGTCATATATGGGGGAATGCATATAATTCCATCTTTTACAATTAAATTTCCTGGATGAATAATATAACTTTCCCCTATGCGCTCCTTGTATTTTTCTCTGAAATTATTTAATGAGGTCGTTTTGTATTGCTTTCCTGACTTCACTTCAATCGGAAACATCTTATATTTTAATCTGCTGTTATTGGAAATGATAAAATCTATTTCCATATCATTTCGATGCTTATTTTCATTATAGTGTGTATAAAAATATAATTTATGTCCATTTGCCACCAGCATCTGAGCTATTGCATTTTCATAAAGCATTCCTTCATTAATCTGTAATTTGCCTGCCAATATCTGTTTATATACTTCATCTTCAAGTAATTCATTTTCATCAAATGCATGGCTTACCAAAAGTCCGGTATCACCCATATAACACTTTACATAGCTTCTTGTCTCATTTAATGATAAGCCAACATTCGGATCATTACACAAAAAGCACTCATTGGATATCATAGAATCCGACAGCCAGAAAAAAGTTTCTTCGTACTGGTCTGCGTAACTACCATCCTGCAGCTTTTTGAATACAACTCTTTTTTCATGCTGTGAAAGAAATCCCGGAATCTGATCATAAATTGCAAGTACCTTACTTCGATACTTTGCATCTATTTTCATAATATCTTCCCGATACAATTTAAGAATGTCCCTTTTTTCTCTATCCGCTTCTGTAAAATCTTTTTTGCTTTCAATAAATGTTACTACAGGCATAGGCATCCCACCAACAAGCATATACTGATGAAACAAAAGCATTGCCTGATTATGCATACTTCTTTCCAAAGGTTCTCTTTTTTCAAAACATTTTTTTATATATTCAACCAGCAAATCTTCTTCTAATGCTATTGCAAATTCTTCAAAATCCAATGGATACATATTGATATGTCTTTCTTCTGACGGTATGACGATGTTCTTTACATTTTCTCTGATAGATATCAATGAACCAGTTTCGATATAATCATATCTTCCATCTGCCACTAAATATTTTATCGCTGCTCTTGCCTGTGGAAACATCTGCACCTCATCAAAAATAATAAGAGAGTTTCTCTCTGTCAGTTTTGTTCCAAAATGTGTCTGTAATAACATAAAAAATGTATCCAGATCATTCAGATATTTCTCAAAATACCCCTCAACTTCCTTATCTTTTTTAGCAAAGTCAATCAGAAGAAAACTTTTGTATTCGCTTTTTCCAAATTCTTCGCAGATGGTAGACTTTCCAATACGTCTGGCGCCTTCTATCAGTAAAGCTTTTTTCCCCTGACATTCATTTTTCCATTTCAGTAGTTTTTTATATATTTTTCTTTTTAATATCATGGTTCCTCCAGATTATGCGCATATATGTTAGTTCTAATTTTTATGATTATACGCACATTCTAAACAGGTTTTGAATTTATTTGCAGGGAGGCTTTTATATGTCAATGAATATTAACAGTTTGATTCGGACGGAGATTTACTGAATGCAAACGGTGTTGCAGGTATGGATGTTACTGTAATCGTTTAAGTGGTACATGGACTTTAGAACAATATGAAGGACAGTACAGATCTGCTATGTACGCAGCCGTAAAATCAGCCAATCCAAATTGGAAGCCCGGACAAGCATTTGATACAGGCATTCTTGATAATTTCACAAGAGAATCCGTAGAAGCTACACTTGTCCAAAATGGTAACAGACTCGTTCGTAATTCTATTGATGTATCGGTATAAAAGGGAGAAACGTATAGACTTCAAAAAGGCGGCAAATCATCTCAACATATTGTTGATGATTTGCCACCTCGACTTTTAACACTGATACCGTATCCACACCGCATCACTGTCAAATTTTTTAGAAAGATAGGAAAGTTCATCCGCTGCAGTTTTTCAGGTTGTCCCTGTCTTTACATCTTCTGTTTGCTCCACAACCTGCTTTTCTGTGGTTTCCTTAGCATTATTTTTCCGTATATTACCGGTATAAGCATTTGTGTAAATATTAGAGTAATTGTTTACACCTGTAACTGCCATACTAACATCTCCTTTCGTATTACAAAGCTTTCATTACCTTTTATTAGCATAATAATCCCAAATACCATTAAGCATTTTCCGATTACCATCTGATACATTCAGATTTAGCCTTAAATCTTTCCAATCACCCAAATACTGCTGCGATAATTTCTGGTTATCCGACTGGATGGCGGATAAAAATGCCTGATATGCCGAATTTTTGATACCCCCCTTTTCTTTAGATTTTGCAGTATTTTCCTGGTTCTCACCTATGTTCTGTTCATTTGCTGTCTGTTCACTTCCTTTATGGTAAACTACCGATGGTGTAAAATCCTGTAATTCTGACCAGATTTCTGTGGAAGTTGCCATAAAATTACTGTGGTTTTCATATGCCTGATTCAGCATATCCAGTTCTTTTTCTTTGGTTAATTCCTCAATTTTGCCCGATTCTGTCACATAATACTCCAGCTCATAATCTTGTTCCGCATATTTTTCTTCAATGCTGTTTTTCATTTTGTTATATGCTGTCGCCATTCTGTTTACATGATGTTCAAAGGAATCGGACTTTACACTCTCTGTATCTTCTTTGACAAATATATCCGTCACTTCCCTCTCAAAACGGTTCTGATAATCCATAGAGCTGACAGAAGATAAATACCTAAATCTCTCCTGCCCCGTTTTAGAAATAGATACTGTATCTGTATACTGTGTCATTTTCTTTTCTAAATCTGCTGGAAAATTTTGCTTCGTATTTTTCCTGCTGTTATGTTCGATTGCAGAATATGTAATATTTGTATTATTGTAAATCTTCATAGCTGTTTCCTTCCCAGATAAATACCATTAGACTCTAATATCAATCGGCACATACCTTTTAATTGTCTCTGTTTGTACCATTTCTGCTGCCTCTAAACTATCTGTAACAAGCTGCTCCTGCAAAACCTCGTCTGGAAGTTCTTCCATATTCTCCACAGTTTTTTCCGTCATCTGCTCTGTCATTTCTTCGGTTGTCTTCGAAAGTTCGTCCATGATTTCAGACATCATGCCCTTGTTTTCCTCTGTTCCAAGAGCTTCATCCACCATTTCTTCCTTTCGTTCTTCTTCTGTTTTAGGCTTATTCCTCTCAGCAGCTTCCGCAATCTTTTCGCCATGTTCTTCTGCCTCGTCCATGACATGAAACATCTGCGAATTATTATACTCCTGATTTGCTGCCGCAATTTCATTCTCATAATTATGAAACATTTCCAGCTTTTCAGAGATTTCTTCCAAAGTGTCAGCCTTTCGGTTTTTCAGATTTTCTTTTTGTGCTTCAAAAAAAGCCACCTTATTATCCCGTTCCTGCTGTCGCTGCAATTTTTCCTGTGTACTTTTCAACATATTAGAACTATTAAATCTATTTATCAATAAACCTCCACCGGATAAATTGACTGTAAAACTCATCTGGTTCCTCCTTCCCGACAAATTAATACAAAAGATTTTTCTTCTTGTCATTTAGGCTTAACATACTATACTTCCTTATCAATCTTACTTGACGTTAGAGAAGAATCTTTTTTCGAATATGTACCATTGTTTGTATAAGTCGCACTTGCCCGGTTTGCAGCATTTGATATACCAGCTGCTTTCTGGGCTGTTTTGCCTGCAAAGGAATTGTAACCTGTAAAAACCGTTTTCAATGAACTGATATCTGCTTTCTTCAATTCATCTTCATCCAGCTCCAGCTTATTCCCCTTTCCTATGGTAATACCTATTTTAGAAAGTAAATGACTGGTTTTGTCTGTCATGCCTGTCATCCATGAAGCATTTCTAAGGACATCTTTTGTATTGGATTCTCCTGCCTCCTTAACAACATCATTATAATCATCAATAAAAGATTTCACTTTTTTGGTAATTGCATCCCAGTCATAATCCTCTACCTCTGTTTCTTCCCCGGTCTTTTCATCCTTCTTTTTTATTTTCTTTTTTTCCCAGAGTGACGCATCGTTTAGTGCATCTGCTGATTTTTTCAGGGAATCCGCACTTGTTTTCATCAGTGTAAGCTTCTGTGAAGTATCGCCTTTACCCGATAATTTTTCTGCATCCTGCTTTGCATAATATGCTTTCATAAGTTTTCCATAGCTTCCGTTTTTAATCGCAGCATAATCAGAAAGCATATTGGTGTTTCCTACGGATGAACTGTCGGAAGTTCCTCCAAATAATGCGGAATAATCTACATTGCTGTTATATTTACTTGTGTAATCACTAAAACTCTTAATCTCTGACATAATACCATTCTCCTTTACCAACTATAAACGAATATCAATCGGTGTATACACTGCCTGCTGTGTTGCATTCTGTGCATTTTCCAAAGTCGGTGTTTCTACTGTCACCTGTGTTTCCCCTTTGATATCCGTATTCTTTACGCTGTCTGTCTCCTCTGCCGCAGCCCCCGCAGATTCCTGTGTTTTCTCGGATTTATCAGTATTGTTCTTTGTTGCAGTGTCTTCTGTATTGCTGTTCTCCGCTTTTGCAGCTTCTTCTACTGATTTATTTGCATCTGCAAGTGTAGACATCTGTGCTGCTGTCGCAGACTGTGCCTTTGCCTGCAGCTCTGCCAGTTCTTCTTCCTTCTTCTCAGTATTTCCTTTTCCGGCATCCTGTTTGATTTCAGATTCAAGCACACTGGCACGTCCCTGTATCTGTGTTGCCATACTTCCCTGCACCTTTGCCTGTTTCATGGAAGAATCTGCGGAGATCATCGCCTGCATACTTGCCTGTGACAATCCGGTGTCTTTCTTTTTAGAAGTGCTACTTGTTCCAGCCACCATATCATCCATAGATGACGAATTTTTACTCTGCTGTTCCTTTCTCTGCTCGATCTGGTGCTGTCTTAACTGCTGATTGAGATTGTTAATCTCCTGCTGTATCTCCTGACGCTTTTTCATCTTATCCTCTAATGACATTTCTTCATTCGATGATAAATCCTGTAGCTTCTGCTGTGCATTTGCAATCTGATTCTGAATATTTTTACTTACAGAATCATTCCCCTGTGTCATTCCCATTGTTCCTGTCTGCGTATTTGTCCCACTAAATCCATTGATTCTCATCGTATTGTCCTCCTTGAGCTTAAATTCTGAAATCCGTTTCCTTAAAAATCTGTACAACATGATTTCTCTTTACTGATTTTTCGGCATATCTTTCTTTACAATAAACAGCGATGTTGTGAACCGCCCTTTTTTTGTTGTGAAGCAAATAAAAAACACTAAATATTCTGATGTTTCACAGATTACTTAGTGCTTTTTGTCCTTATTCTACCTGTAACATAATACTTAGAACCACTTCCTGATTCTCCTGCTCTAAAGATATATCTCCCATATACATCCTTGCAACCCTCCGGATATTATGCAGTCCAATTCCATGCTCCTTCCCAAATTTCGTTGTTTCCGGCAGATCACTGTCCTTATAATTTAACTCTCCCTCATATCTGTTCTTTATGGTTATCATAAAAATACTGTTTTTCCGAAAAGAAGAGATACTGATATAAGGATTTTCTCCACTTACATTTTCCATGCAATTATCCAGTGCATTGTTTAAGATCACGCTTAAATCAAATGCATTTAATTTCGTATCCCCCGGATAATGAAAATCTGATATAAAACGAATCTGCTTTTCCTTTGCTTCTCTTAACTTTTCCATCAGAATCACATCAATGACAGGACTCCCCGTTTTTATCTCAGGAGATATTTCATTCCACTCCTTTTTCAAATGCTCCATATATTCTGCTGCATCATCCATATGATTCTCTGCCACAAGATGTTCCAGCATCTGTATATGATTCCCCATGTCATGACGCAGGCTGCGGATATCCTGATACAGCTTTTCCACTTCCCCGATATGCTTTTTCATGTCACTGACCTGATTTAATACCAGCTCCTGCCCTGTCTGTTCTTCCTGTGCCACCTTCCAGTTTTGAAACATCGTAGTCATAACAAGAATTGCTATGATAGAGATAAAATAATGCACGAAGCTTAAAGCTCCATAAAATCCATAGGTATCTGTCAGGCTCTTTCCTGTATCTTTTTCATAAATATTCAGATAATATTGTAGAATGCCATACCCTGTAACTCCCACGAGAGAAGGTATAATAAGCATTACCAGCTCTTTGACGCTCATTTCATCATTTTTGTATACATATGCTTTATTGATCAGACCGATTGCAACTGCAAGGAAAACGATACAAAGCACAATATCCAGAATTCTCGTTCCAGCATAAAGTACATATTGCAGCCATTGTCTTCCTGCAATCGTATTCCCAAAAACCAGAGCTTTTGTGATAAAATCATCCAGTCTGCCTGCCATTGCAACCGCAAGCCAACGGATAGAAAAAAATGTCACTGCAAGAAATATTTTCTGATAAATGTTTCTTCTGTCCTGTACATACATCACAAGAAATGCAGCCACAACTCCCAGCATATATGCAGAAAAATTGCCAATCTGCTGCGGTATCAGATACAGCACAGACATAATTCCAATATAAACAATACTGACCAGAGCAGCTTCCCTTTTCTTTTTCATATATGGATATACAAAAACACCAAAACAGATTCCTGTAATAATCAAAATTGCAATAACAGAAAACTTCGATGTGATCATCCAACATTTTTCCACTAAACTCATCTGACTTCATTTCCTTTCCTCTGGTTATACTTCAGATATTGCTTCACAAACTCCGGATAATTCTTTTTTGCAATCAATGCAGTTCCATTTTTCATAGTTACACAAGTTGCATCATATTTTTCTACATATTTAAAATGTACAAGATAGGCTCTGTGTGTTCGGAAAAAATCTGTTCCTGCCATATCACTTAATTCCTGTAATTTACCATAGTATTCAGTATCCGTACTTCGTGTATGGATAATAACTTTCCGGTTATACACCTCGGCATACACAATATCACGCAGAAAAATTTTTATATGACTTCCGGCTGTCTGTACCATAATATATTTTTCGTCTTTTTCAAGTCTGGAACTCCTTTTTATGTTATGAACTGCCTTTGTCACAACCTCTTTAAATTTCTCATCGGAAAATGGCTTAACCAGATAATGAAATGCTCCGACATCAAATGCCTGAAAAACATACGCCTCTGCTGCTGTCACAAAAACGAGTATCATATCCTCATTGTCCTGACGAAGCACCTTTGCCGTTTCCATCCCATCCATTCCCGGCATCTGAATATCCAGAAAAAGAATATCCGGCTTACTGCCACTTGCGATCAGTTCATCACCCGATAAATATTTATCTATAACCGCATCTGGCAATAACTTTTTTATCTTTTTCTCCAGTATCTGAACCATAGATACTTCATCATCACAGATAGCTATTTGCATATTGTCACTTCCTTGCTTACATATATTTATAGCTATTATATCGGATAAGTTCTTGCAATATCTATCTGGAATGTTGTGAAATGACCTTTTTTTGTTGTGAAAAGGGGCTGTCGCTTTAACGATTGAAAATCGTTGAGGCGACAGCCCCTCCAATTACTTTTAACTTTCCAGCTTCGTATTCATCTTCCAAAGCTTTCCATGCCACTCTGTTTCCTTCCACATAGCGGTTTTCTGACTGATTTACCTCAACCCATGGCTGTGACGAATGAATGATCATCATGACCAGATAATCCAGACCCATTTTTTCCAAAGTCTCATCAATACTCTTGGCTGCCGACTCATAGGTCTTATGCTCCGCAGCGACCTTCGATACGACAAAAAGCTGCTCTCTCGGCACACCACAGGTTCTGACACCTTCACCGACACCGCGCTCATTACCGTAAGCCTGCGCTGTATCAATATGACGGTAGCCCGTTGCAACAGCAGCCCTTGTTCAATGTATAATTTTTGCTCAAAACACTCATCAGTTCTTACCTAAACCTTTCAATTAATCTTCTTTCCATACTTCCTTAGCCATTGTAATCCTCCATTCCTGCCATATAAGACATTATCCTAATCTGTTATATTCTTCATCAGTTACAGGCTCACACCATTCATTACTTGTGTTCTCACCCGGAATCTCTGCAGCAATATGTGAAAACCAGCTGTCCTTCTTAGCTCCATGCCAGTGCTTAACTTCTGGTGGAATTGCGATTACAGTTCCCGGCTCAAGGCTTACAGGCTCCTTACCCTCTTCCTGATACCAGCCCTCTCCAGCTGTACATATAAGCATCTGTCCGCCGCCCTTTGTTGCATGATGGATATGCCAGTTATTACGGCATCCCGGCTCAAAAGTCACATTTGCAAGAAAAAGCCCGCACTTAGGATCTGTCAGCGGATTCAGGAAAGAATCACCAATAAAATACTTAGCATATGCTGTATTTGCCTGACCTGTTCCGAAAACATTCTGCTTTTCAAAATCATTCTTATCCATATATTTCATGATAATAACACCTCTTCTTTCATAAAAATATAAATTATTTGATACCTGTATGATACGACTTGAAGTTAGCTTTAGGGCAAGAGGTTTATGGTATTTTATATAATTTTTTTGCACAAATGTTATGTCTGGTCTTCTCACTCCTTTTGAACTTCCTCCTGCCTCCCCTCCGCCTCAAGGTCCAATCCGCCACGCTCCCGCTCCCCTCCACGCAAAAAAGGCGGATTGCAAAGCAATCCGCCAGTCTCAATCAACCAGTCCAATCCCCCATCAGCCAATTCCACCAAGTAAAGCACCTGCAATAAGTGCAACAAGTGAAAGTGGGACAAGGACATATTTGCCAAGTGGTACAAACCACTTTCCAATAGGCTTATCTGCACCTGCATTAACAGCATCAACAGCAAACTTCTTTCCTGCAACCCAGAAGAACATAATTGCTGCGAGCATTGCGCCAAGTGGGCAGATATAGATAGATACTGCGTCCATCCAGCCTGATACAATACCCTGTATTACAAGTGACACAACACAGCCAGCCACTGCGATAATTCCAACAGATGCAACACGGTTAAGCTTAAGCTTCTCCTGAATAGTTGCAACCGGAGCTTCATACAGATTAACAAGTGAGCTCATGCCAGCAAACAGAACACATACATAGAATACAATTCCTACAATCTTGCCACCCGGCATACCATTAAATACATTTACAAGATAGATAAACATAAGTCCGGGACCACCTGAAGATAACTCGGCACCGCCTGCTGCCATACCTGGAATAATAACAAATGCAGCTAATAAAGCAGCAATAGTATCAAAAACTGCAACATTTCTTGCAGAAGACACAACATTTTCCTTATCACTAAGATATGAACCATAGATAACAGTTCCGTTACCTGCGATAGACAGTGAGAAGAACGCCTGACCAAATGCATATATCCAGAGCTTTATATCAAGAAGTCCCTTAGGATTAAGAGTAAAAATGTATTTATAACCTGCACTTGAACCAGGAAGTGTGAAGATATATATTCCAAGTCCTACAAACATGATGAAAAGCAAAGGCATCATGACCTTGTTTGCTTTCTCAATTCCGCCTGCAATACCAAGTGCCATAATTACAGCAGTTACAACCATTGCGATTATAAGCCACATATTATTGCCAAATGCGCTTGCTGTACTTCCAAACATACCACCAATAGCTGACATATCATTGCCCATTGCTGAAAGCTTTCCAGAAAATGCAAGATAAGTATATTTGAATATCCAGCCAACAACTACAGTATAGCCCATTGCCAGAGCCAGTGAGCCAAGCACAGGAATAAAACCAATTGCCTCACCTGCTTTTCTCTTTCCGGTACGCATCTGCATACAATCGCCAAATGCTTTAATAGGTCCGCCCTTAGTTGCACGGCCAAGTGCCATCTCCTCGATAACACCTGTTGAACCTATCAATATTACAAATAATACATAAGGTATTAAAAATGTCATACCACCCCATGCAGATACCATATATGGAAAACGCCATATATTTCCCATTCCTACTGCCGAACCGATACAGGCAAGAATAAAACCTGTACGGCTCTTAAAGCCATCTCTTTCCAATTCAATTCCGTTATTTCCCATAGCTTTAGTTCCTTTCTTCCTCATATTATGAATAGCCGTATTCGCTATACATTTTCCTGCAAAGATATCTTATAAGCAAAAAAGGCAAAGAAACCATTACCCCTTCCGGGTCATGGCTCCTTTGCCTTTGATGTCTGTATAATATACCATTGTGTTATTCCTGTAAAATACATGTTGGTTATAAAACCATAACCAGAAATAATAGTTAAACTACATAATCCACATCTGTGCCAGATACATCACAACTGGCATTGTAATAATTGAAAACAGCGTTGACAGGCAGACCATACATACTGCCCGCTCATAATCCTGCCCGAATTTCTGTGCAAATATTGCCGTACTCGTTCCAACCGGTGTTGCCGCAGCAATTAGTGTAATCATTCCAATCTGACCGTGTCCCGCCGGTATAATATAAAGCACAAGCAGTGTAAGCAGCGGAATTATTATAAGCCTGACAAACGATGCCAGATACAGGGACGGATTAAGCAATAAGTCACGGATCCTGACACATGACAGATAATATCCCAGTACTATCATGGCTGCAGGTGTATTAAGTGCCGCAACTCCACCCATCGTGCTGTTTATTACACCTGGCAGTTTAATTCCCGTAATAAAAAGAAACAGTCCTATAACAAGTGATATTGTCACAGGATTGACGAATACCTTTTTTATATTTATCATATCCTTGCGGCGGGTTATTATCACAATTCCATATGTCCACTGCAACAGATTAAGAATACTTGCAAATGATGCAACATAGAATGCCGCTTCATTTCCAAATACCGCAGTTACAAGTGGAATTCCGATAAATCCTGCGTTACAGAAAGCCGTTCCAAAGTTGTCTATCGGCTTTCGCATTCCATATATTATATATGATACAGCTATCGCCACTGCAAATGCAGCTACAGCCAGTACCGCCGACATAAGAAGTCCATACAGCTTCTCCATCGTGAAATCTGTTATATAGCTTCTTATAATTACACACGGAATAACCGCATACAGCAGAATATTGGCCATATCCTTACTGCCATGTTCTGTAAGCAGACCTGTTTTAGACAGAATCAGTCCCAGAATCATAAGAATAAACATTATAAATGTCTGCGTTAATAATATTTGTGTTATCATAATCGTAAATATCCTGATTTCTATATTATGTTAATTGTAATTTTTATAAAATACTACATACAAGAGAGGTGCGAACATGGAATTATATCAGCTCAGGCAGTTTCAGGCTGCCGCCAGACACAAGAATATGACCCGCGCTGCCAGTGAACTGTGCATAGCACAGCCAGCATTAAGCAAGACAATCCACAAGCTTGAAGAAGAATTTGGCGCACAGCTTTTTATCCGTAATAAAAAAGGGCTCGAATGTACCCGTCAGGGAGAAATTCTGCTTGAATATGCAGACAGAATACTGGCTCTTTCAGAAGATGCTGCGCGTGCTGTCAGTGAAAGTCTTGGCGATGCAGGCGAAATAAGGCTCTGTCTCCGCTCAAGTGCAGTTCTTGTCAGCAATGTACTTAAAGATTTTATCCATGAGCACCCTCATGTCAGCTTTTCAATATCTTCTGAACCAAAAGGGTGTGACCTGCTGATTGACTCTGTCTCATCAGCTTATGATATTCCAGACAATGCACACCTTCTTATGACAGAAGAAATCTGCCTTGCCGTTTCATCATCACATCCACTTGCCCATACAGGACACATATCAGTAGAACAGATGATGGACGAGAAATTCATTGACCTTGCAGATTCCCCATCCTACGCCGGAGTGTTCAATTCAATATTCAGTAAATGTAAGAAAACTCCTCAGATAGCCTACTCTTGCAATGATTACATATTACAGGGCAAACTCATAAGTCTCGGTCTTGGAGTATCATTTGTTGCCTCTGTAACATGGACAAGCAGCAGCCTTCCTGAAAACATAAGCCTGCTGCATATAGATGACTGTCCACATTTCAGAAGCATTTATTATCAGCCGCTTGGCTCATTCTGCTCAGAAAATCAGCGAATCTTCGAGCACCAGCTTGAAGAATATTTCAAAAATTTGAATAATTAATGTACCTGTATATTTTAATGCACCTCTAATGGTGTGTCTTCACCGGCTGCAAACTGCACAACACTCTTAACTGAAGACTCAACCATATCAGACACAGCCTGATCTGTGAAAAATGCAACATGAGGTGTGACAATAGTATTCTGGAAAGACTTAAGTATGATGTAATCGTGATTAACAACAAGGTCATCATACTTACGGTCTGTACGGATAAATTCATCCTCACCCTCACAGCAGTCAGTTCCAACTGAACCAATCTTGCCACTCTCAACAGCCTCAATCAGATCCTTTGTATCAACAAGCGCGCCCCTTGCCGCATTTATAAGAATAACGCCATCCTTCATCTTTGCAATTGAATCTTTATTAATCATATGATATGTCTCATCACTTAAGAAAGTATGAAGCGAGATAATATCTGCTCTGGCATACAATTCATCAAGAGTTACATACTCAACATTTTCAAGGTCTTTTGCAGGGTATGGGTCATACGCAATAATCTTACAGCCAAATCCTGAAAGATTCTTAATCACTGCCTTTCCAATTCTTCCTGTTCCGATAATACCTACTGTCATATTCTGCATTTCACGTCCACATATAGGACCAAGTGAATAATCTGCTGTGTGTGAACGCATCATTACATACAAAGCCTTGCGGATACACATAAGCATAAGCATTACTGTATAATTGGCAACTGAATATGGCGAATATCCGCTGTGTGCAACACGGATTCCAAGGCGCTTTGCTGCCTCAAGGTCAACACTGTTATATCCGATTGTCCTGAAACCGATGTACTTTACACCCTCTGCTGCAAGCTTTTCAAGAACAGGTGCTGACAAGTCACACATGCCATCGCACACCGACATAGCCTCACAGCCTTTGACACTTTCTATATCATCTGCTGTAAATCCGCTCCTATTAATCTGTAATTCCACCTTGTATACATTTGCAAATGTATCAAAATACTGTTTTTCATCTTGACGAACACTGAATGCTGCTATCTTCATAACTTTTCACTCCTCCTACTTAATCCACTCATATGTAAGTTTTCCAAGAATTTCGATTCCCTTAACAATCTGCTCATCAGAAGGTGTCGAATAATTAAGTCTGAATCCATTAGACTTCTGGCTCTCATCTGCTAAGAACGCTGCTCCCGGAACTGAGAGAACACCTCTGTTAATAGCCTCCCTTACAAATGGTGCAGAATCCATTCCCTCTGGCAGGAATGCCATTACGAAAAGTCCGCCCTCAGGGTGTCCGAAGGTTACTGAAGGATGGAATTCCTTCTTCATGCACTCCATCATGAGATTACATTTGTGCTCATACACCTTTCTTGAATCCTCAAGATGCTTGTCGAAATCATAGTTATTAATATATTCATTACAAATGTACTGGAAAAGGACAGTTGAATGTACATCTGTGCACTGTTTTGCAACTGTAAGCGGTCCTGTGAGCGACTTGTTAAACACAAGAAAACCAAGACGGAATGCAGGTGCCATTACCTTTGAGAAGCTTCCTGCATATATAACCCTGCCCTCTGTATCCATTGATTTGATAGTTGGCACATTTTCACCTGCAAATCTTAATTCACCGTAAGGATTATCCTCTAATATTGCGATATCATATTTGCAGCAAAGCTCATATACTTTTTTTCTCTTCTCAAGAGAAGTTGTAATTCCTGTAGGATTCTGGAAAGATGGAATTGTGTATAAAAGCTTTGCATCAGGATTAGCCTTTAAAGCCTCCTCAAGCGCATTTATATTCATTCCGTCCTGCTCCATTGGGATTCCTACAAGCTTTGCACCGTAAGAACGGAATGTATTAAGGCAACCTACAAATGCAGGCTCTTCAGTAAGCACAACGTCTCCTTCATTAACAAGTGCCTTAGTTGTAAGGTCCGCACACTGCTGTCCGCCTGACACTATGAAAAGCTCATTATTCTCGAAATCAAAGCCTTCCTTCTTCTCAAGATATTTCTTCATAGTATCACGCAGAGGTGTATAACCTTCACTCAGTCCATACTGTAATAAAGAAACAGGATTCTCGCCAAGACCCTTTGCTGCTATCTCTTCTATTTCCTTGAATGGGAATGTCTCTGCTGACGGATTGCCACCACCAAAAGATATAATATCCTTGCTTGCTCCTAACTTAAAAAGTTCTCTTATCATCGAACCATGCACACCTGATAAACGATTAGAAATCTCGTATTCCATATATATTTCCTCCTTCAAATACTTGCTAATGCAAAAAAAGAGCCAGAATCCCCTAAAGACTTCCGGCTCCTTTGCCCTTGATAAATGTATCATACCCCCATGTGTCATTCCTGTAAAATACATGTTGGTTATAAAATCATAAATCATAGCAATAGTTATTATTCGTATTTTTTATATACTTGTTTATTATATATTGTTATGATATAATTTCTAGTACTACCCCTCCCATACCTGGTAGAGAAAGGAGGTGGATTGCTTGGATGCACTTGTGTCCTTAATTATCTCTATCTTGGCAAATATAGCTTCGTACTATATCTGCAAATGGCTGGACAGAGATAACAGACGGTAGCCAGCCTGGGGACTAAGCCACCCTGCCAGAACGGAATAGAAAACCCCACGAGTAACCGGCTCGTGGGGTTTTCGTAGATTGCTTGAATGCACTACTTATATCCAATGACATTCTATCACATGCCATCAGACATTACAAGTATATTCTTTTTCTTTTCAAACATTACAAAATTATCAGACAACTTTTCACTTATCCCCACACAGTCTCACCATTAATATAATCAGTCATAAAATATACAATCTTGTTCCAAAGCTCATACTCTACAATATGCCTTGTTTCTTTAATTATCCTGAGACATTTTTTAATTACATCGGATGAATCATCCTCTGTAAGTTCTAACAACTTTTTATATGTCTTATACCCCTCATTTTTCTCTTTCTCTGTCCATCTTGCTTCCTCGGCATCATCTATTTTATTAAGAAAAATATACATAAATACCGGCATGTCTTTTTCCTGTCTCCATTCCATACATTTATCCTCCATAAAATACCTGCTTTCTGTCCAACATCATTTCACCATATTCATATTTAAGCTGAATAATACATGACTAACTTTAAATCAAGTTTAAATTGAATTAATACATTCTCTGTGCTACTATTTAAGCATAAGAGTTAAACCTAACTTTAGGTCAACCCAATAATAGTGAACATTTTGTGAATTTTATTATCACATTTGTAAAAAACTAATATCAGGTAAGCATAGCTTACAGAAAGCAGGTGTATTATGTACACAATAGGACAGGTTTCAGAAATGTTTAATCTTCCCGTTTCAACATTAAGATATTATGATAAAGAAGGATTATTCCCTTTTATGCAGCGTGCTTCTGGAATAAGACAGTTCTCTGACACTGAAATTGCTGCTCTTAAGCTTATTGAATGTCTCAAAAAATCAGGTCTTGAAATCCGCGACATCAAGCAGTTTATGGAATGGTGTCAGGAAGGCAGCAGAACTTACGAACTCAGAAAACAGCTTTTTGAGAGACAGAAAGCCGCTGTTGAAAAAGAGATGGAAAAAATGCAGGAAACTCTTGATATGCTTACTTTCAAGTGCTTCTATTACGAACAGGCTATCAAGGACGGCAACGAGGACGGAATACATTCAATGCTTCCAGACAAGCTCCCCGCCGATATTCAGGCTGCCTACGACAACTCACACAAATAATTATTATTTGCTTATTATATTTAACACAAAATATGGAGGCTAATATATGTTCAAATCTTTAGAAGTTAAATATCCTAAGTTTTATCAGGTATTCAGATTCATTATAGTTATAATTGCTTCCGTGCTGTACGCATGGAATTTAAGATGCTTTGCCAAAGTCGCAGACCTGCTGCCAGGAGGCTTTTCAGGAGTCTCCCTGTTATTTCAGGCAATCGGACTACGTTTTTTTTATATCAGCATCCCATTTACAATATTCAATGTGGCACTTAACATTTTCCCCGCCTACATTGCATACCGCTACATCGGCAAGAAGTTTACCATCTACTCAATCGTGGTAATTATACTTTCCAGTGTGCTTGTTGATATCCTTCCTCCATACATTTTTACAGAAGATATCCTGCTTATAAGCGTATTTGGCGGAATTATCAACGGATTTGCAATAAGCCTGTGCCTCAATGTCGGCACTACCACAGGCGGAACCGATTTCATAAGCATTTATTTTTCTCATGTTAAAGGAATAGACGCATGGAACTATATTCTTCTTGGTAATGTTGTGATTCTGCTCATTGCAGGCGGACTGTTTGGCTGGTCAATCGCGCTCTACTCAATAATATACCAGTTCTGTAGCACTCAGGTAATCCAGTTCATGTACAAACGCTACCAGAAGATGACATTATTCATCATTTCTGACAAATCCGAAGAAATCTATCACGCCATAAAGAATACAACCAACCACGACGCCACGCTTTTCAAGGGAATCGGCTGCTACGAGGAAAAAGAGCGCACGCTCATATACTCCGTAATCAACTCCGAAGCGAAACGTGAGCTTATCACATTGATACGCTCAATTGACAAGCACGCATTTATAAATGTGGTAAAAACCGAAGAGCTTGACGGCAGATTTAACGATATTCCACATGATTAATCAGTACACAGAATATTCGCACTCATACCATATTTTAGTCAAATTTCTCCAATAAACTATAGACAATCAATTAACATACACTAAAGAAATGGAGAGATGACTATGATTAAATTAAATAAAATCAAAAGGAATTGCGTAGCCGCAGTTATTCTTACTATGTGTCTTATGACTGCTGGCTGTGCCAGAAATTCAACTTCAACTACTACTGCATCAGGCGGTGAGACTACCATCACTTCAGACATTACTAAAGAAGACACAGATGTAACACACGCAGATGATGCTGAGAATTACAGAGTCTCCATTACAGGTGATTTCACTGTGACATCTGATACATCAGACGGAGTTACACAGTCAGGTTCTGTATACACAATCACAAAGGCTGGTGAATATACAGTAGCCGGTCTTTTATCAGAAGGACAGCTTATCGTTGACGCAGGTGATGAGAACGAGGTTACTATCGTATTGAACGGAACATCTATCACAGGCTCAAGTGGTTCACCTATATACGTTAAAAATGCTTCCGAAGTCAAGATTAAATCAGAAGAGAACTCATTTAACGAAGTAATTGACAATCGTGCCGAAGCTACAGAAGATTCTTCTGATGACGCTGGCAACGCAGCAATCTATGCAACATGCGATTTAAAACTCGTCGGCAAAGGAGCCTTAGTTGTAACAGCTAATTACAATAATGGTATCCAAAGCAAGGACGACCTTTCTATTAAAAATGTGATTGTTAAAGTTACTGCTGTGAACAACGCATTCAAAGGCAATGATGCCGTTGATATTGAATCTGGAAATATAATTGCAATCTCCGCTAAAGGTGATGGCATCAAGACTTCTAACAGCAGTATTTCTAACAAGGGCAACCAGAAGGGAATCGTTACAATCACTGGCGGTAACATTGATGTATATGCAGCCTGTGATGGTATAGACGCAGCCTACGGGGTAGATATATCAGGTGACGGTAACTTAAACATCTATACAGATACTTACTCTGAATATAGTGAAGAAGTTACTTCGTCAGGCAGTTCTTCAGGTACATCTGCCGGACATGGCAGCTCTGGTAATAAGACTGCTTCTGCCAACACTGTTTCTTATGTGGCAGCTTCTGACACTATTGCCAACGCACCTGGCGGCTTTGGTGGCGGCAACATGGGTGGCATGGATGGTCAGAACGGTGGTAATGCTCCTGATATGAACGGCGGTTCCGGTGGTAATAAGACCGGCGGCGACCGTCCAGGAATGCCTGGTAACTTTAATGAATCCGGTAATTCTTCTAGACAGTCCTACTCAACTAAGGGTATTAAAGCTGAAAGCGAAATAAGTATTTCAGGCTTTACAATTAACATATGTTCAACAGATGATGGTATCCATGCCAACTCTGACTCAGGTGTCCTTGAAACCGGTGAGGACGGCAAAGGAACTATTGTTATCAACGGTGGTACAATTACAATTTCTTCAGGTGATGACGGCATGCACGCTGACAAGCAGCTTGATGTCAATGATGGTTATATTAATGTAGTAACTTCATACGAAGGACTTGAAGCCATAACTATCAACTTAAATGGTGGCAAAATATATGTATATGCTACTGATGATGGCATTAATGCCTGCACAGGTGATGGAAAGACTTCTCCAATTGTCAATGTAACTGGTGGATATATAGATGTCACAACTACCTCTGGTGATACTGATGGTATTGATTCTAATGGAAATTACGTACAGACCGGTGGATTTGTATTAGTTAAAGGTGGCAGTTCATCTGGAAATGTATCAGGATCAATTGATGTAGATGGTACCGTAACGATAACCGGTGGAACATGCGTTGCCCTCGGTGGTGTATGCGAAACACCTATAAACTCTGCTAATGCTTATGTATTAAGTTCCGTATCCTTCAGTTCTGGAAGATATTCACTTAAAGATGCTTCCGGCAACGAAGTCATAAGCTTCACTGTTGACGGAACATTTGGCAACGGCTGGATATGCTCTGACACTCTTGTAACCGGCACAAGCTACACACTCTACCGGGGTTCAGACTCTATTGCAGACTGGACTCAGGAATCTGGAACAATGGGAGCTTCTGGCACTGGCAGCTTCGGCGGCGGTAAAATGGGCGGCTTCGGCGGTCAGAATGGTGGTAATACGCCTGATAAGAATGGTCAGAACGGCGGCTTCGGCGGCGGCAGACGATAAGATACTTCACATTTACTCTCCTTATTTTCTTAAAACAGTCACTGGATTTTGATATGCCCCCTGTCTACTTGACAGGGGGCATATCATTTTTCTGGTGGCTGTTTTCATATATCTCCCTATATCCCGCATAGCATAAATTCCTAATAAACCTACCAAATCATTATCCACCATTACTTTAGTATGTCAATTAAACATCTTATTTTATTAAATTGTCTTTCAAAACCCACTAACTATATACATAATCATAATTTAGTAGGCATTTTCACGGAAGATTTCATCTTTAAGGGCCTCTAATTCAGAAAAATTCAGGAAAAAGACCTACTCAAAAAGCTATTCACAGCTGTTTCGTGGGTTTGCTCCCTCCGCATCAGGTTATAATTATCTCAAGCAAACCTACTCAATGACATATTATAGGCATAATAGTAGGTATATCCATATTATTCATATATACTCATATATATTAACTCATTTTATCCTTGCCAATCCCTCCCCAATATGCTACAATCCATTTATGTTTACTTTATTGATTTAAAGCGTTACGCTTTAAACTTATGAAGTAGGGATTAATACATTTAATATGGGGGTTTTTATGTTAAAACTGGTTATTCTTATTATCTACTTTGCGGTGCTGATAGGCATTGGCTTATACTGCCGCAAGCATGCAACTGATGTTAATGGTTTCGTTCTCGGTGGAAGAAGCGTTGGTCCGTGGCTCACCGCATTTGCATACGGAACATCTTATTTCTCGGCTGTTGTATTCGTTGGATATGCAGGCCAGTTTGGCTGGAAATACGGCATTGCCGCAACCTGGGCTGGTATCGGCAACGCGATTATTGGTTCACTCCTTGCATGGGTCGTACTTGGCAGAAGAACAAGAATTATGAGCCAGCACCTTGATTCAGCAACCATGCCACAGTATTTCGGAAAGAGATTCGGCAGCAATCCATTAAAAATCGGTGCTTCCGTTATCATATTCATTTTCCTGATTCCATACACAGCTTCACTTTACAATGGACTTTCAAGACTTTTCGGTATGGCTTTCAACATTGATTACAGCGTCTGTATCATAATCATGGCAACACTTACCGCAATCTATGTAATTGCCGGCGGTTACATGGCTACTGCAATCAATGATTTCATTCAGGGAATTATCATGTTATTCGGTATTGTTGCAGTTATTGCTGCCGTAATCCACTCTAAGGGCGGCTTCATGTCTGCACTGCAGGGTCTTGCAAATGTGTCTGACCCGGCAGTAAGCGATACTCCCGGTATATTTGCTTCATTTTTCGGACCTGACCCATTCAACCTTTTATGCGTTGTAATCCTTACATCACTTGGAACATGGGGACTTCCTCAGATGGTTCAGAAATTCTATGCCATTGATAATGAAGCTTCTATACAGAAGGGTACTGTAATCTCAACAATATTTGCGCTTATAGTTTCAGGCGGATGCTATTTTCTCGGAGGTTTCGGAAGATTATTCTCTGACCAGATAGATGTCAAGGCTAACGGCTTCGACTCAATAATTCCAACAATGCTTTCTAATTTAAGTCCTGCGCTTATTGCATTAGTTGTAATTCTTGTGTTGTCAGCCTCAATGTCCACACTTTCATCACTTGTAATAGCTTCAAGCTCGACACTGACTATTGACTTCTTAAAAGATAACTTCATTAAGAACATGAGTGATAAAAAACAAGTATTATACATAAGAATTCTTGTTGTTGTATTCATTGCGATATCTGCAATACTTGCACTTATCCAGCACAAGAGTTCAGTAACATTTATTGCACAGCTTATGGGAATATCATGGGGCGCACTTGCAGGTTCATTCCTTGCACCATTTATGTTCTCGCTTTACTCTAAGAAGGTTTCCAATGCATCGTGCTGGGCATGCTTTTTATTCAGCTCAGTACTTATGCTTGCCAACATCTTCTTCAGAGCAGGCTTCCCAACATGGCTCCAGTCACCTATCAACTGCGGTGCATTTGCAATGTTTGCTGGAATGATTATCGTTCCTGTAGTCAGCCTGTTTACACCTAAGCCGGATAAAGAGCTTGTTGACAGCGCATTTGCATGCTACGAAAAAGAAACAGAAGTGCCACAGAAGACAGCACTTGGAAAATAGTACAATCATATATTAATATGTTGCGTTATCATACGCCGTAGGATTATCTGGCAGCAGCTATGTACGATTTAAGGTGAACCGTGTGGGAGTTATGCAGCTATATACTAAAGATTGCTGCAAGAAAACTCGTTCAAGCGAAGCGCGTTTGTTTTCGCGCAGCATAATAAGCTCTGTATATAGCTGCATTTACTCCCGCTAGGTGTAGCCGCCATGAGGACATAGCTGCTGCCAGATAATCCTACGGCATATGGTAATTCGCAACATATCTAATATTTATATACCCTTTACAACAAAACCTCCTTGTGCTATAACAACCAAAGTTATAAAACACAAGGAGGTTATTTATGGCATCAAAGCTTCACAACGCCCTCGCTAAGAAGCTTCCGGATATACAGATGTCCGAAGCCTTCATAAACTGCGTATTCCTTGCCATGTCCGGTGGACTTCAGGATGCATATACATATTTTACAAGAAATGAAGTATTCTCCAACGCACAGACCGGTAATGTGGTTCTTATGAGTACACATTTTATGATGGGTGAATGGTATCAGGGATTAAAATATCTTCTGCCATTCTTAGCATTTGGTCTTGGCGTATTCGTAACAGAGCGGATTCAGGGCAAATATAAAAATGCCACCAGACTTCACTGGCGGCAGGCAATATTACTTATTGAAATTGTTATCTTAATTGCAGTTGGCTTCATGCCCCACTCAATGGACATGTTTGCAACAATAATCGTATCGTTCTCATGTGCTATGCAGGTACAGGCATTTAGAAAAGTCAATGGCTATTCCTATGCAAGCACCATGTGCATCGGTAACTTAAGAAGCGGTACAGACGCACTTTCAGTATTTGTGCGTACTGGCAATAAAACATCTCTTAAGAAAGCCGGATATTATTTTGGCATAATATTATTCTTTGCAATCGGCGCAGGTATCGGTGGAAACCTTTCAATGCTGTTCGGAATCCACACAATATGGATTTCAAGTGCACTGCTTTCAATCAGCGTACTTCTTATGTTTGCGGAGAAATTAAAAATATAATGTAAATGATTCCTTATCATAGTCATAACACATTCTAACATAAAACCCCAATCCGTGGCATAGATTGTATAAATGAAACTTCCGGAGTCCCGACATGCGAGACTATATAGAAGAACGTGCCACCCAGCTGGCATATTACATAATTGAGCATAAAGCCACTGTAAGACAGACAGCCAAAGTATTTAATGTAAGCAAAAGCACTGCACATAAAGATGTAACTGCACGACTTATGGAAATCAATCCTGAACTAGCCAGAGAAGCCAGAAAGGTTCTTGATGTCAATAAACAAGAAAGACACATCCGCGGAGGTATGGCTACTAAAGAAAAATACCTCCACGCATGTGCCAGATAGTTTTTTATAAAATTGCAGAAACTGTGAGTCCTCGTGTCTTGGATAGGTCTATAAACTCATCTTCACACTGGACAATTGGCAGACTGAGTGCATTCTCATTAATAAGAACAACCTTTCCAATTCTTCCATCTGAAAGTCTCACATCGTTATTAATATACGATGATGCCACATTCTTTAAGAAAGGAAGAATATATTCAGGTTCAAACTTTGTAAATGCATCTTTATACATTGTATCTATTACTTCAAAAGGACATAATGCTCCTCTATATACTCTTGCTGAAGTCATTGCATCATACACATCAGCAATTGCTATAATCTTGGCTACTGCTGGAATATGATCCGACTTTAAGCCAAATGGATACCCTGTTCCATCACATTTTTCATGATGGAGCAGGCATGCCTCTTTAATTCGTATATCAATGTTCTGATTCTTAACTTTCTCATATCCAAAATTAACATGCTGCTTCATTATATTGTATTCAGCAACTGTCAGCTTACCAGGTTTTGTAAGAATTTCGTTAGGAATCATAATCTTACCTATGTCATGAAGAAGTCCGCTTATTGTCAGTATTCTTATATCTTTCTCACTAAACTTAAGCCATTGCCCAAGAATTGAAGCTATCAAAGCAACATTTACACTATGAACATATGTAAGGTCATCAAACTGCCTCATACTGTGCAACATATCAAAAAGCTGTAAACTATTTCTGTTCGCAGAAAGAATCTCATTAGTTCCTTCTATCAGCTTATCTATATCAATAGGACTGTTATTCGTAACAACATCGTTAAGGTCTCCTTTGATATCCAGAATATTCTCATCATAGGTCTTTTTAAAATGCTTAAACCTTATGCTCGCTCTTATCTTATCAAAATACTTAACGTTCTCTTTATTAGCAGTTTTTCCCAGAACCTTTTCCAGATCCTGCAGTTCATTATTGGTGTCGTATACCTTTACTTCCAGTATATGATGCCCTGAAATATTTGCTATTATATCATAATTAAGTATGGTATCTTTCTTTGCTAATATATTACCATCTGGCGTATGTACATCATCTGCGAGTTTATCGCCTTCCTGTGCGTCAAATATGAATATCGTCTTATCTGTCATTACTCATTCCCCCAGTTTTCACGATACATTTGTCTGTAAAAATGTATTTTAATTATAAATTTCTATATAGAAAATGTCAATTTACTCTTGACGAATGTTTAAATATTGTGTAGTATCTTATGCGGTAATATTAATTGAATATTTTATATCCCTTATTAAGAGCGGTGGAGATACATAGGATCTATGAAGCCCGGCAACCCCTTTTGAGGAAGGTGCCAACCTGAGCGATATTAGTCGAACAATAAGAGGATTTCGATACAGTCTATCGGGTCCCTTATCGGGGACCTTTTTTTGCGAGCAGCGGTAACATTGCAGTTCTGGCATTTTGCTACAAGCACGAGTAACGATAAGAATAGACACGAGAAGGTATGGGATAGACATATTCACGATAAAATCAAAAGGAGATAACATGGAAAAAAGATTATTTACTTCAGAATCAGTAACAGAAGGACATCCTGACAAAATCTGTGACCAGATTTCAGATGCCGTATTAGACGCTCTCTATGAGCAGGATCCATACTCAAGAGTAGCCTGCGAAACTCTTACTAACACAGGTTTTATTATGGTAATGGGTGAGGTTACAACTAAGGCTAACATAGATATTCCTTCTATCGTAAGAAAGACAGTTACAGATATTGGTTATGACAGCTCTGATAAGGGATTTGATGGTAACACCTGTGCTGTTATGGTTGCATTAGACAAGCAGTCAGCTGATATTGCTATGGGTGTTGATAAGGCTCTTGAAGCAAAGGATGGCGAGATTGATGATTCAGAAGGTGGTGCTGGTGACCAGGGTATGATGTTTGGTTACGCAACTAACGAAACTCCTGAGTTCATGCCTTACTCTTCTGCACTTGCACAGAAGCTTTCTAAGCAGCTTACAAAGGTTCGTAAAGATGGAACTCTTTCTTACTTAAGACCAGACGGAAAGACTCAGGTAACAGTTGAATATGATGAAAACAAAAAGCCTATAAGACTTGATGCTATCGTTGTTTCATCACAGCATGCTCCTGAAGTATCTCAGGAACAGATTCATGAGGATATTAAGAAATATGTTATTGATGCAATCGTTGATCCTGCTATGATTGACGCTGACACTAAGATATACATCAATCCAACAGGCCGTTTTGTAATTGGTGGACCTAATGGAGATTCAGGTCTTACAGGTCGTAAGATTATAGTTGATACTTACGGTGGAGCTGCCAGACATGGTGGTGGTGCTTTCTCTGGTAAGGACTGCACTAAGGTTGACCGTTCTGCTGCATACGCTGCAAGATATGTTGCTAAAAATATTGTCGCTGCCGGACTTGCTGACAGATGCGAGATTCAGCTTTCATATGCAATCGGTGTTGCAAGACCAACATCTATCATGGTTGATACATTTGGCACAGGAAAGCTTGATGAAGAAAAAATCGTTGAAATCATCCGTGAGAACTTTGATTTAAGACCTAACGGAATCATTAAGATGCTTGACTTAAGAAGACCTATCTATAAGCAGACAGCTGCTTATGGTCACTTTGGACGTACAGACCTTAACCTTCCTTGGGAGAAGCTTGACAAGGCAGATGTACTTGCTAAGTATCTTGGTTAATAGGATTTTTGTATGTAATATCTGATGAATTTTTAAAGCCTGCTTTTGTTTGAAAGCAGGCTTTTTGATTAATTCATATATCACATTTATATCAGGATGATATTAATGTTCCTTATTATCTACTATGTAAATTCTTACTCATAACCCACTAACCATTTATTATTTCCCAATGTAGTAGGTTTATTCTTGCTCTCTGCAATTATATTTCCGTCAGTAAACCCACTAGTTTAACAATTTTATACATTTTAGTAGGCAAATTTCCCCAAAAATATAATATTAATATAGTCATCTCACAAAAAAGACCTACTAAGTTCGACTTAACATCTTACTTAGTAGGTCTTCTCTGTTAAAACCTTATATTTACTTGTAATATTGACCCACTAAAATCTTAATAGATGCTGTATTAGTAGGCTTTTAGGAATTCCTCGCAAAGTCACACCTTCTTCAGCCACTTCTTCCGCTCCATGCGTACAAGGAATATCGCACCCCTGAAGCAAAGCTCTGCCGCCATCGCTATCCACACACCAACAAGTCCGTAACTTCCAACAAGAAGGAATGAAAGAACAACTCGAACAGCCCAGAGACTGAAGAAATTCATAAGGCTTGAAACAAGAGTATCTCCTGCTCCACGAAGCACTCCGGTTACAACGATTGATGCTCCATACAGTGGTTCTGCTAATGCTTCAATTCTTAGTATCCTTACTCCAAGCTCTCTTACTGCCGGGTCAGGTGTAAGAATTCCAATCATAAACGGCGCAAATATAAACATCAGAAGTCCGGTGAACGCCATTATTCCCATCCCGAAAGCAACTGAAATTCTTCCAAAAGACAATGCAAGCTTTCCTCTGCCTGCACCGATACTCTGTCCAACAAGTGCTGTTGCAGCCTCCTCAATTCCGTAAGCCGGCATATAACACAGGCTTTCAGCAGTTATTGCAAATGCATTGGCAGCCACAGCCACAACTCCTAACGGTGCAACAATTCTTGTTATCGTAATCATAGCTCCGAACATAACTACATTTTCAAATGTTACAGGAAGCGATAAAACAAATGACTTCTTTATTGTCGCAAGACCTGCCTTCTCATCAGAATCTGTTCCGTAACCCTTAGAAAGCATCGGTGTTCTGAACATCAATACATAAAACATAATAATTGTAGTGACAATCTCTGCCGCCGTTGTTCCGAGTGCTGCACCCATAACTCCAAGACCAAAACCAAAACCATGCCAACTGAATATGAATATAAAATTGAATATAACATCAAGTAAACAGTTCATGGAATTAAGAATTCCCGGTGTTTTCGTATTGCCGCAGCTCTGTAACATTCTCGTACCAAGGCGGTTAAATCCTAATGCCGGCATAGACAATGATGTTATAAGAAAATACATTGTCGCGTCCTTGTGTATCGACTCTTCTCCACCAAGCCATGCTGGAAGCCCCCAGCTTATCATGGCTCCGGCAGCACCAATAATAATTGATATAAGAAGAACAATTCCAAATGACTGTAAGAACACTCTTCTTGCCCTGTTAAACTTCTTTGCCCCGACAAGCTGTGCCACCTGAATTGAAAATCCAAGTGACGGTGCAGAAGCAAGGCTTCCAAGCAGCCATGTCGTTGTCGATACAAGACCTATTGAAGCCGAACAGCCTGCTCCCAGTCTTCCAACCATAGACGCATCAATATATTGCATTATAATTGATGACACCTGTGCCAGAATCGTAGGCAGACTCAGCATAATTACAAGTCTTATCTTCTGTTCAAATGTAATCTCTTTATTATTTCTTATATAGGAAAGTGTATCTTCCTTCATTTAACATTACCCTTCTACAATATTTTTAGCATGCTCAAGAGCTGCATCAATATTTGCACAGAAATTATCTCTTCCAATCTCATCCGCAAAGCCTGCATGCTCCATAACTGACATAGGCTGTTCATTAACATGTGAAAGAATCATAACAGCACCATGTCTTTTACATACCGCATGAATATTTCTTAAAGATCTGAGAGCAGTAACATCCATTGCAGGAACACCTCTCATTCTTACAATAACTGCCTTAGAACCTGATACTGTCTGGATATCAAGGAATTTGTCCGCAGCTGCAAAGAACATTGGTCCATTAATCTCATATACAAGTGTATCCCTAGGAACCTGCTTAAGATTAATACTGTCAGGATCATTATTCTCATCTATATTATCACCAATATATTTCCAGCTCTTAACCTCAGTAACATCAGCCATTCTCTTAAGGAAAAGAAGTGCTGTAAGCACAACACCAACTTCAATAGCAACAACAAGGTCAAATACAATAGTAAGTACTGCTGTTGTAAGAAGAACTAGAATATCGCTCTTAGGTGAAGTCTTGCACAGAGAAATCATTTCTCTCCAGCCACTCATGTTATAAGCTACCATGAAAAGAATCGCTGCAATTGCCGGCATTGGAATCCATGCTGCATATGGCATAAGCACAACAAGGATAAGAAGAAGTGTTACAGAATGCACCATACCAGCAATTGGTGTACGTCCACCATTCTTAACATTAGCTGCTGTTCTCGCAATAGCACCTGTTGCCGGAATCCCACCAAATAGAGCTGACACAAGATTACCTGCACCCTGCGCAACGAGTTCCATATTAGGCTTATGTCTGCTTCCAATCATACCATCAGAAACAACGCATGATAAAAGTGACTCAATACCTGCAAGTACCGCAATTGTAAATGCATCCGGCAAAAGATTCTTAACCATTGTTATATTAACATGTGGTATGCTGATACCCGGCAGCTTGCTTGAAATTGTATATAAATCTCCAATAGTCTTAGCCTGCATTCCAAGTTTAACCATAATTACAGAAACTATAACAGCAATTAAAGATGCTGGAATCTTCTCTAACCTCTTGAATCTAGGCCATATTATAAGAATTGCAAGTGAAACACCACCTACAACAAGAGCCTGCCAGTTAAATGTGTTAATACATTTAAACACTGCATTTAACTTATCAAGTGTCTCAATAGTTAGTCCAGTATATGCAGAAGTATCAAGACCTAAGAAATCCTTAATCTGTCCTACAAGAATAGTAACTGCTATACCAAATGTAAATCCAGTTGTAATTGTATAAGGAATAAATCTGATAAGATTACCAAATTTAAGAAATCCCATGATAATAAGAATGATACCAGCCATAATTGTTGCAACAATAAGGCCATCCATTCCGTTCTGTGCCACAATTCCTGCAACAATAGTTGCAAATGCGGCTGTTGGTCCGGCAATCTGAACCCTGCTTCCGCCAAGGAATGAAATAACAAAACCAGCAAATATAGCTGTGTAGATACCCTGCTCAGGACCTACTCCTGATGCAAGCGCAAGTGCGATAGATAATGGTAACGCTATGATTGCAACGATAATACCTGCAATAACATCATTAACAAACTGCTTCTTAGAATAGCCTTTCATAACATCAAAAAGCTTTGGTACGAATTGATTCATTGTTTTCCCCTTAAGTGGTTTTACCACATTTCTCATATTATTAATAGTGCAGAACCTGCCTGCTCATATATGTAAATCCCGTTTTAATGCGGAAATAATAAGAATAAATAAGGCTGCACAACCATTAATAGCTGTGCAACCTTAGTCCTGTCAAACATTAAATATTAACTTAATCACGAATTACTCTGCTGTATCTGTTGTATCGTTAACCGTAACATTCTCACACACAAAATCAACTACCTTCTGATAAAGAACCTGATATCCAATCTCTGAATTCATAGTCTTGCCATAAGTATCAAGAATATCATTATAGTCATCATAACCATAATATGAAGCAAGCTCCGCACCTGTTGAATTAATATCATCTGCAGTAACAGTGATATTGTTATCAGCAGCTATCATAGTTACAATCATCTTCTGTAAAAGATACTGCTTTGCATAATTATCTGCATACTCGTTAAATGCATCAAGTGAATCAAATTTATATGCACTCTTAAGATACTCCTCCTTAGAAGAGTATGCTGAGCTATATGACTGATATTCTGCATCTACGTTACTGTTAAGAGTATTTAATAAATCTGTAAGTTCTTCACTTGGATAATCTGAAACGTCAAGTCCATCAGACATCTGTTTATAAGCAGCATCAAATATAGCACTTGAACGGCTTGATGAAGCCTGTGTCTCAAGGTAAGACCTTACATATGTTCTTAACTGCTCAACTGTTGCAACTGAACTATCCTCAATTCCTAATGAAGCTGCATTAGCTGCAACCCACTCATCTGTAAGTTCTGGAACAACTGACTCATCAATTTCATTAACAGTTACTGTGAATACTGTTGTCTTTCCTGCAAGATCTGAATTATAATAACTCTCTGGGAATACACATGTGATATCTGTCTCCTGACCTACTGTAAGTCCCACAAGTCCCTTATCAAGATCATCAATGAATTTTCCCGAACCAATTGTGTAAGTAACGTCTGTAGCAGTTCCTCCTGAAAATGCTGTTCCGTCAAGCTTACCACTGTAATCAAGCTTAATAACATCTCCTGACTTAGTTGTTCCCTCTGTTATAACATTAGTTGTAGCCTTTGATTCAAGCATGCTCTTGATATAATCCTCAACATCTGAATCAAGAACAACATAATCTGACTCCTTAAGATCAACAGACATTCCTTTCCAGTCTGAAAGATTAACAAATGTCTTATATACTTCTGCATTAGATGTAATTGTTCCTGCATACTCTTCTGCATTTATCTCTGTGTTAGCTGTAGAAGCTTTAGCTTCTTTCTTTTCTGTTTTACCACATGCTACTAATGATGCTGCAAGTGCACCTACAAGTAACACACTAAATAACTTCTTTTTCATATACTTCCTCATTTCTACATACATAAACATTTCTGCCTAACAGCAAGCCTTATATTTATAGCACATTTATCAAAAAAATAAAAGTAATTTCACACTAATTTCACTTTTTTATACAGCGTTAAACTGTTATAATCTCAATGTGTTAAAATATTTTGGAGGATGCCGGTTTATTCCGGTAATTGTTCTATGAAGAAATTTAATAAAATAAAATGCTTTTCATATGTGTTTACTGTTATTCTGACTCTGGGCTTTGTTCTTACCGCCTGTGAAAAGCCTGCGGTTACACTGACTACCCCAAAGTCTGTGAACGGCTTTAAGTTAAACACATATGTGCAGATTGACTCATACACAAGTGTTTCTAAGAATACTCTTACAGAGGCTCTTAATCTGTGTGACTACTACGAAAACATTTTTTCAAGGACTAAGGAAGACAGCGAGTTATCAAAGGTTAATTCTAACCAGACAACTGATATATCTAAGGAAATGTATGAATTAGTAAGTGCCGGACTTGAATATGCTGCTTTGAGTAATGGAGCATTTGACATAACAATAGGAAGCGTTTCCAGACTGTGGGACTTCACCGCGGAATCACCGAAAGTTCCTGACAGCGGCCGTATTTCCGAAGCTTTGACACATGTTGATTACACCAGAGTCAGTGTGTCCGATAACGGTGATGGTACTTATTCAATTAGCAAGCCTGATGATGTCATCCTTGACCTCGGAGCTGTTGCTAAAGGCTATATTGCCGACAAAATCAAAGATTTTCTTGAAGAAAATGGTGTAAAACGTGCTATAATCAATCTCGGTGGCAATGTTTTATGTATCGGTAAGAAAACTAACACAGATAACTTCGGAATTGGCGTAAGGAAGCCATTTGCAGCCAATAATGAAGTGCTTGTTGCTCTTTCCGTTGATGATTCCTCTGTTGTATCATCTGGCAACTATGAGCGGTATTTCTATGCTGATGACGGCACATTTTATCATCATATACTTAACCCGGCTACAGGCTATTCTTATGACAATGACCTGTCTGATGTTACTATTCTGTCAAAGGATTCGCTCACCGGAGACTGCTTAAGTACAACCTGCTTCTGCCTTGGGCTTGAAGACGGTATGAAGCTTATCGAAAGCCTTGATGGAATTGAAGCTGTATTTGTGACTACTGAAGGTGAAATTCACTATTCCAGTGGAGCCAAGGCCTATGTAAAGAGCTGATTTACCTCGCGGTACAAGGCTTAACTTAATATCAAAAATGAAATGGAGAACATACAATGATAAGACTTATATTAATAGTTATATTTGCAATAATAATATTGTTTGCCAGCCTTATAATGCTTCCTGTATTCTGGCTTATTGGCAAGTTTAATCAGGATGCTAAGGACCGCGGAAGTCTCCGCTTTGTACAGGGTGTTTTTAAGGTTGTTCTTTTTCTGTCTGGAGTTACAACAACGGTAAAAGGACTTGAAAATCTCCCTAAAGACGGAGAAGCTGTACTTTTTGTAGGCAATCACCATGGTTTCTTTGACACAATTATTTCTTACACATACATGAAACCCAGAACGGGCTTTGTTGCCAAGAAAGAGATTGAAAAAGTCCCTCTTCTTAATATATGGATGAGATATCTTTACTGCCTCTTCCTTGACAGAAAGAATATGAAAGAAGGTTTAAAGACTATCCTTACCGGTATTGATTACTTGAAAGCTGGAACTTCAATTGTTATATTCCCTGAAGGAACAAGAAATAAAAGCATTGATGGTGTTCTTCCTTTCCATGCAGGAAGCTTTAAGCTTGCTGAAAAATCAGGCTGCAGGATTATTCCTATGGTACAGAACAACACAGCTGCTGCATTAGAAGACCACCTTCCATTCTTTAAAAAGACTCACACTGTCCTTGAATTTGGCAAGCCAATCGATGTCGCCAGCATGGACCGCGAGCAGAAAAAAACTCTTGCCAATGATGTGCAGGATCTTATTGAGAAGATGTATGAGGAAAACAAGGCGCTTGTATAATGTGAACGGACGGTCACAACAAGAATAAGGTGTGGTTTTCAGACACGCTCCCGCTCGTGGAAACGCGTAGCGGTACTAGGCTCGCTGTCTCACTTCGTGAGGTGCACTTGCCAAGTGCCGACGCGTTTCCAACGGTCTGAAAATCACACCTTATTCTTGTTATGACCTTACACTTCGCTTAATCTACAGACGCTTGTTTCCTGCCAAAACTTTGCAGGGGCAGGTGGCGGAACCTCATATATGTTTTTTACCACCGTAGTATTCAATCCGCACATCCTGCGCCACGCGCAGCAGTGCGGCAACGCTGGTAATTGATTTTCTACCGGAAGTAGTGGGCTGTGGCTGGGGTGTATGTCGTTTCCAGACCGTTTAAAATGCGTCGGTACTTAGCAAACGTACCTCACGCAGTGAGGAAGTGCGCTTAGTATCCGCTACGCATTTTAACGAGCGGGAGCGTGTCTGAAAACGACATATACCACAGCCACAGCCCTCCCTCACGTCAGAAAAAAAGACCACACCAGCATATTCGCTGATGCAGCCTCTCATCCTTACTTATTCTTCTTAAAAAGTCCCTTCTTTTTCTTTTCAGGAACTACAATCTTTCCACCTCTTACAGACTTGATGCCTACAATATAGATACCACTTACTTCTGCCTTGACTTCTGCCTTAATTGGAATCTGGTCAAATACCTTAGGATCACACATAAGTGACATAACTCTTGGTCCAATTTTTGCCTTAACTATTGGCATCTTACGACCTCTGAATGCCTTAGGTGTCTGGTCTAAGACCATCTTAGGAAGTCCGGCATCTTTCATCTTCATCATCTTCTTATCAATGACAAGCATCGACATAACCTGCTTTGCAGCCTCTAACTGTGCGTTATTAGCTTCCTGCTTCTTCTGAAGCTTTTTACCCACAATAGTAAGTGCAACAAGTGCTGCTATAAGTACAGCAATAACTATCAATAAAACAATACTCCAAACTGGCATATTTACTACTCCTTCGTTAACTTTTCATATACTATTCAATTATATCAAAACAATCAGTAATTGCAAGTGTTTTGTGTTGGACTTGGGTCGGAGTATATGGGTATATGTCATTTCCAGACACGCTCCCGCTCGTGAAAGTGCGTAGCGGACACTAAGTTCACTGCCTCACTTCGTGAGGTGTGTTCACTAAGTGCCGACGCACTTCCAACGGTCTGAAAATAACATATACCCACACAATCCGCCCACCTCCCCACAAACTCTTGCTTGGTGCCTTTGGCACCATCGCTCTCTGCGGAAATCTCTCTCGCCAGCCCCGCCTCCGCCAAAGGCGGACAGGGGAAGTGACAGCGTAAGGGGGCAGGGTGTGCATATGCTGTAGCGTAAGACCGTTGGAAAGACGTCGGCACTTGGCAAACGCACCTCACGAAGTGAGGCAGTGCGCCTAGTACCGCTACGCCTTTCCACGAGCGGGAGCGTGTCTTACGATGCAGCATATACACACCCTGCCCCCGTCCGTCTGCCACTTTCCTCTAGTCAGTCAACTTATGAAGAAGTGACATCTTCATATCATAATATGCCGGGCTCATGTCAAGATAATGGTTATGAGGATTCTCAAATCTCTGCTCTTCTTCCCATATATTATCAGTGAGCTGATCCTGAACATACTTCTTAATCTCATCAATAGATACTCTGTCCATTACACGCTTGCCGTTCTTTACAACAAGCTGCTGTAACTCCACTGCTGTGCAGTTTTCAAAGTATCTGTTCTTCCAAGGCTTTACAGGGTCTACATAGCGGTAAGGCTTTGAAAGGTCAACAACCTCATCAGCACCTGCTATAAGGTCTGCTATTGCCTTTTTATTCTCGTCATATATTCTGTAAACCTTCTTAAGACCTGGGTTTGTTATCTTCTCGACATTTTCAGAAATCTTAATTCTTGGCTGGAATACTCCATTCTCCTCTACTGCTGCAATCTTGTATACAGCTCCAAATACAGGATCTGACTTTGCTGTTATAAGTCTCTCACCTACACCAAAGCTGTCAATGCAGCCGCCCTGCTCTAAGATTGACATAATAGTCCATTCATCAAGACTGTTGGAAACAACTATCTTGCAGTCAGTAAGACCAGCATCATCAAGCATTTTTCTTACCTTCTTAGATAGGTATGCAAGGTCACCACTGTCAAGACGGATGCCCTTAAGACGCTTGCCCATTGGCTCAAGCACTTCCTTTGCACATCTGATGGCATTAGGAATACCTGATTTAACAACATCATAAGTATCTACAAGAAGCACAGTTGCATCCGGGTAATTCTCTGCATAATGCTTAAATGCTTCAAATTCATCACGATAAAACATTACCCAGCTGTGTGCCATTGTTCCACTGATTGGAATATTAAACATCTGACCGGCAAGGACAGTAGCTGTTCCAACTGCACCACCGATGTAAGCTGCTCTTGCACCATATACTGCTGCATCCATGTTATGTGCACGTCTTGCACCAAAATCTGATACAGCACGTCCCTTAGCTGAACGCACAATTCTTCTTGTCTTGGTTGCAATAAGTGACTGGTGGTTAACCTGAAGAAGAATTGCAGTTTCAACAAGCTGTGCATCAAGTAATGGTGCAACAACAGTGATTACAGGTTCATTAGGATACATAATAGTTCCTTCCGGAAATGAATAAATATCTCCCCTGAACTTAAATTCAGCAAGGTATGCAAGGAATTCTTCCCCAAAAAGCCCCTGACCTCTTAAGTATTCAATATCATCTTCATCAAAATGCAGATTCTCAATATATTCAATAATCTGTTCAAGACCTGCAAATATGGCATATCCGGCATTATCAGGATTCTTTCTGTAGAACACATCAAATGCAACCTTTCTTTCCTTGTCCTCATCCTTAAAATAACCATTAGCCATTGTAAGTTCATAAAAATCCATTACCATTGTAAGATTTCTCTCATCAAACTGTTTCTTCATAACTACTCCTTTTTCAAAGAAAAATGTACTATTCATCAATTCTAAGTTCTCTGGTTGTTATCGTTATCTGCATATCACAATCTGAAAGATGTTCACAGTTTACTTCCATTCCATACACAAGATATATACTTATTGTATCCTCAGTTCGTTCAATTTCAAGACTTTTTGTTATAATACCCAGGCTCATATTTCCATAAGGTGTCTGGTAATAAGTCATATTTTTACTGCCCATGGTAAATCTCATCTTCGTAGATACAACGCCTTTCTTTGTCACTTCTACGCTGTCACCATCAATCTTAATTATGCTGCTTGACCGTTCCTGTGAATCATCATATACTTCCTCATACCGTATATATTCCTTGCCGTTGACAACCGAGTATGTGCCGACATTTATAACTTCTACCTCATCGTCCTGTGACTCAATTACTTCAACCTCTTCACCATCACACGAGGCTTCCTCGTCCATTGTTCCCGTATATAATCCTTTAATCTTAATAAAGACCTTATCCTTATTATTCAATCGTCCTTCCTCCACTGACTGCTTATAATCCAAGCAGTTCATTTATAAATGTTAAATATTTAAATCTGACTTTACAGCCCCTGTCTGTTACTGTCTTATATTCTTCGTCTGTAAGAACTCCTGCAAGCTTTTCCTTAGAACCCTCTGGAACTACGCCATACACCGCATCTACAAAACATAATGGCGGATACAGCACACACCACCAGTTCTTTCCCTCTGCATCACCTATATCAACCCTGAAAGCCTCATAGTATCCTGCTGGAAATGTAACATCACCATAAGATTTAACTGGAAAATAACTTTTCTCAAAATACACGCTTACATCTTCCATAAATCCATTATCCCGTAAGGTTTTAATAGCAACATTTCTTATATTATCTCTTTCTGCCTCTAATATGGCTCTTGACTCTGAAAGAGAATCTGACTCAGAAAGAGCCGGTCTTATGTAATCAACTACTGCTTCCTTAACCTTAAGCTTAACCTCCTGGTCTTCCTGAGAATCACTGTTGGCCCTCACATGGAATCTTATAATACTCTCAGATATGCCTTCTGTAACTGCCTCTAAATTTCCTGCATAAGACACTCTGTAATAACCAACCAGTCCACTGACAGCTATTATAACAATAAGCAGAATTCCAAGTTTCTTTTTAATGTTCATATGATATTTACCCCCTGATATATCTTCATATCTGGGATTATATCCATATATTTCCATAATAAACAGGAATTTACAAACTAACAAAGGCTGGCATATTCAGCCAGCCTCCGTGTAATCTGAAGATTATTTGTTAAGAAGTCTGATAATACCCTTTTCCTGATTAGTAATATGCTGTCTTATGACAATCTTAGTATTCTCTTCATCTTTCTTAGAAAGCTTATCAATGATGTCTTTATGTTCGCTGATAAGAATAGAATGTGCTCTTGCATCCTTAACATATTCCAGCCTGTATCTGTACATCTGCTCTCTTAGATTATTAATAATCTGAATAAGTCTCTGATTATCTGTCATTGCATATATAATATCATGGAAATTCACATCAGCATCTACAATTGCAACCACATCCTTAGATATAATTGCTGCCTCGAATCTCTTATTTGCCATCTTAAGCTCTTCAATATGCTCCTGAGTAACATTGCGGCATGCAAGTGTTGCTGCAAGCTCCTCAAGTGCTGCTCTTACCTCAAGAACATCTCTCATGTCCTTCTCTGTTATATGGGCAACCTCTGCTCCCTTTCTTGGAATCATTATAACAAGTCCCTCCAGCTCAAGCTTTCTGATTGCCTCTCTTATAGGAGTTCTGCTCACTCCAAGCTTATCGGCGAGTTGAATTTCCATAAGTCTTTCCCCCGGTTCCATCTCACCACGAAGAATTGCCTGTCTTAAAGTATTAAAAACCACATCTCTTAATGGGAGATAGTCATTAACATCCATCTTAAGTTCACCTTTCATATAAAACCTTGCCTTTCTCTATTACTCTGAATGTGTATTATTTCCATATATATTATGGTGTAAATGTTTCCGTTGTATACACCTGCCTTGCCTCGCCCTTCTGTCTTAAGAACTGCTGACAGGCTATCATTGATTGTTCATCTGGAAATATTCCAAAAACTGTCGGTCCGCTGCCACTCATCATGGCATTCATTGCACCATGTTCTATCATATCCTTCTTAATGCTGTCAATAACAGGATACAACGGCACTGTAACTGACTCTAAAACATTTCCCATTCTTGAAGCAACAAGTGCAACATCCTTTAACTTAATAGCCTCTATTATTCCATCTATATCTGGATGCAGCTTAACATCTGTGTTGTCCAGTTTCTCATACACAAGCTTAGTTGATACATTTACAGGAGGCTTTGCTATAAGAATATGACAAAATGGCATATCCGGAAGCCTTGTAAGCTTCTCTCCAATTCCTTCAGCTAATGCTGTTCCTCTCATAAGACAGTATGGAACATCTGCCCCAATCTCAACACCAATCTTCATAAGCTCTTTCATTGGAACATTAAGTTCGAAAAGCCTGTTCATTCCAAATAACGCACATGCCGCATCACTTGAACCTCCAGCCATTCCTGCCGCAACCGGAATGAATTTATTAAGATCAACCTCAATTCCACCATCCAGCTTATACTTATTCTTCATAAGCATAATTGCCTTATAAACAAGATTATTCTCATTCACAGGGAGAAATCCTATATTAGTCTTAATTCTTATCTCTTCCTCCGGAATCCTTGTCATTATAATACGGTCATACAAACCAACCGTCTGCATTACCATTCTTACATCATGATATCCGTTCTCGCGTCTTCCAATAACATCAAGTCCAAGATTAATCTTGGCTCTTGCCTTTAATCTGATACTTTCCATATATTACCTAACCTTGTATACAAAATCCATTTTCAAAACTATTATATTAAAGATATTGTATGAAATCAAGTACAATATTTAAAATGCACTTTTAAAAAGTTTCATTCTTACGGTACTTATGTGGAGATATCCCCTTTGCTTTCCTGAAAGCATCCCCAAAATAATTACTGTCATTAAAGCCACATTCAAATGCAATATCAGTAATTGATTTATTTGTTTCAAGCAGCAGATTGCACGCGTTCTGAATTCTTACATTAATAATGTACTCCTTAAATCCAAATCCGGTTGCTGTCTTAAATTTCTTTGAAAGATATGACCTGCTAAGATTAAATTTATCTGCAACATACTCTAAAGACAGATTATCTGCATAATGTTCATATATATATGTGGCAACCTCCTGAATAATCCTGTTATCCACATCAATTTCTTTAATAACATTTTCCTCATAATTCTTACAGCGGATAATAAACAGCAGAAGTTCTATTAGCCCAACCTTTATAAATGCCGGCGACAGTTCATCTGGAGAATCATTTTCAAATAGCAGTTTATCAAGCAGGGCAACAACATAATCTCTTCTCTTTTCAGGAATATTAACAACTCCCGGCTTCATGCAGTTTTCCATAAGCTCTTTACCAGTCTGGTTCTGAATCCATTCAGTTGCTTCATTTCTAAAGCTTATAACAATTCTTTCATGCATTCCTTTTCCATTATAAGTTGTCCTGTGAAGACAGCCGCTTGGAACAATAACAAGATCACCCTTTCCGAACTTATAAATGTTGTGGTCAATAAAGCTTGTACACTCTCCGCTCGAAAGATAGAATATCTCATTAAACGGATGCACATGTGCCCCTACCCCTGTACTACAACTGATATTACTTCTTTTTATCCTCTTAATATCAAAATCCTTCGACATATCCTGAAACATATAACAACTCCTTATCTCAAACACACTTTCGTCTATTATAGTAATTTTTCTGTATTATAAAGAATATTTTTTCGTTTAATTGTAGAAATCACTGTTTTTTATGCTTATATTATGTATAAAGGATTTTGAAATGTCAACAAAAAATCAGTATTTTGATTATTTTTCTGTATTTAAAGAAACATTTTCAACACATTAATTAATATAAGGGGGCTTATCATGGCAAAACCAATAAGTGAAGATAAAAGAAATATGATTCTTAATGGTAATCTCTTTCGTGCAATTCTCATGCTTGCGATTCCTGTTATGATTAATAGTTTTATCCAGTCAATGTACAATCTTACAGATACTTTCTGGCTTGGAAAGATAGGTACTGAGAACCAGTCGGCTATCACGCTTGTTTCACCTTTCCAGAATATCCTGATTAATTTCGGTAACGGCATAACAACCGCAGGTGCAATCCTTATATCACAGTACCTCGGTGCAAGAGAGGATGAACAGGCTAATTCAATGGCTAACCACATCTGCCTTACTTCACTTGCATTTTCAGTATTATGCGCACTTATATGCTGGATTGTCTCTCCGGGACTTGTGAAATGGCTCGGTGCAGAAGGAAGTATATATAAATACGGACTTACATACATAAGAATTGTAGTACTTGATCTGCCTTTTCTGTTTACCATTAACCTCTTCACATCAGTCAGACAGTCTCAGGGTGACACAGTAAAACCAATGCTTCTTAATATGTTTGGCGTTGTTATTAATCTTATATTAGACCCGTTATTCCTTATGGTTTTCAAATGGGGTATTGGTGGTGCTGCTCTTGCAACTCTCATTGCCAAAATCCCATGTGCAGTGATTGCACTTATTGTACTTACAAGACCTGAACAGCTTATCAGAATAGATTTCATAGGATTTCAGTTTGATAAAAGCAAGATGGGTTCGATTGTAAAAATCGGACTTCCAACAGCAATCGGCGGAAGCACTATGCAGCTTGGTTTCCTTCTTATGACTAAAAATGTTAATGCTTACGGATTTATTGCAACAAGTGCATATGGTATCGGAAACAAGATAAACAGCATTATTACAATGCCTGCAAATGGTATCGGCTCCGCCATATCTACTATCGTTGGGCAAAATGTAGGTGCCGGTCAGAAAGACAGAGCAGACAAGGCTTACCATTACGCACTCCGTATGGGAGCAATGTTCCTGTTATTCTTCGGCTTGATTCTGTCAAGAAGATTTATTTCACAGGCTATGGTAACATTTTTCTCAACTGATGAAAGAGTTATTCCGCTGGCAACAGATTTCCTCTCACTTATGGCATTCTGGTGCTGGAGCAACGCATTTTACAATGTCACTCAGGGACTTTTTCAGGGAAGCGGACACACCATGATAACCATGATTGTCGACGCTTCAAGAATCTGGATATTCCGTCTGCTGACCCTCTGGGTATGTGCAAATGTGCTTAATATGGGGGTAGCATCTATATGGTACGCCGTTGTTATCAGTAATGGAACTTCTGCCGCCATACTTTATGGTCTCTACTGGACAGGAATATGGAAGAAATCCACTATAAAAATCGAAAAAAAGAAGGTTAATTAAAGAAATACATTTACCGATATACACTATAGAAACATTACAATAAAAGTCCAAGGAGGGATATAATGTCATTAAACGGAGTTAATTCAAATTATCAGGCTTACGAAACAAATACTGCTTCTGGTTCTGATAAGAAGGTTTCAACTAAAGAGATTTCTAAGACTACAGCTTATTCAGATGTAGCGGCAACTTATGAACATACTTCACAGTCTGAAGGTTTAGTAACGGCTGTTAACAAAAAAGCTTCTAACGCTTCTATTGTTGCACAGTTAAAGGCTGACCTGGATACACGCATGTCCCAGATGCAAAGCCTCGTTACTAAGATGTTCTCTAAACAGGGAATAACTATTGGAACTGCTGATGATATGTGGAAGGCACTTGCTGGCGGTAACTTCACTGCAGACGCTGACACTATTGCACAGGCTAAGGAAGATATTTCTGAAAACGGTTACTGGGGTGTTAAACAGACATCTGAAAGAATTTTCTCATTTGCACAGGCACTCGCAGGTGATGATGAAGAAAAGATGGCTAAGATGAAAGATGCATTTGAAAAAGGTTTTAAAGAAGCCACTAAAACATGGGGCAAGAAACTCCCTGATATTTCCCAGAACACAAGAGATGCTGTTCTTAAGAAATTCGACGATTACTTTGCCGGCAAGAATTCATAACCAGACATAAAAAGAGGTACAGACTTTACAGACTGTACCTCTTTTTATGTCTAAGCCTTCACAAGAAGAAGCTTTGTACCCCGTGGTATAATCACAGATTCTGACAGCCCATCAGCACATTTAGGATTACTTGCCTTTATTGAATCTGCTGTTGTATGATACATTTTAGATACATCCCATAATGTTTTAGTGCCATCAGCAATATACCCGGTCATTGATGGCATCTTTGACAGATCACATTTTTCTTCTGACATATAAGCACTTTTTATGCTGCTATACTCAAAGTTTCTAAAAACAATTACATCCAGTGAAACTGATGATTTAACCTCTATTACACCAGCACTGTTTATTGTGGCTGAAAGCTGCTGTACTGACGGCTTTATGTTGTATTCAAGTGAATCTGGACTGACACCATCAATCTTAACTGTACCTGCAAACGGAATGATTGTATGCACACTGCCAAGTGGCTGACTGTCACTTGAAGTTATGTAAAATACATTTGCACTTACAACACCTTCCGCAACCAGCTCTCCTTCTTTATATGTCACATCGTCAAGCTGCACCGTAGCTGTACAGTTACATATCTGCATAAGGTCAGCATAATTCTCAAGCTGGAGATTACCTGAAACACGGCTTGATACATTATTTCGTACAACAAGGCAACGCAGCTGTGTATCTGCATTCTCTATTTCCATATCATATGAAGGTGAGTATATATCTGCTATAACATCCTTCTTACGCTCCTCATATGCTTTTACATCCATATCAAGAACCACTTCAACTGCAATATCACGGTTTTCACCATCTAAGTCAGGCCGTTCCTCAACTGTCTTTCCAATTATCTGAAAATTAACATATGGAATCATATCTGCATTGCAGCCACTTATATCCAGACTTCCTTCAAATGATGCTGTTGTCTCGTACCATTGCACATTTCCTGTTTCTCCATTTCCTATATACATTACAAATATATCTAAATCACCCGCCAGCTTAAGTCCATCATCTGCAAGCCTTGTATTCAGATTCCTTACATCTACATCATCCCAGATTATTTCCTGTATCTCTGGTTTTCCAGCCGGAAGTGATACATTTTCTCTTATTCTGAAATTATCGCGCTGATTAACTGCAAGCTGCACAAATTCCAATTCCTCCTTCAACTGCTGAATGTCCGTATTCTCCGTCTCATCCACACCCGTTATCATCTGTATATCCTGCAGACTCTCGCATATAAGTTTAAGGGTAACTATCGCCTTAACACTTATTTTTCTTGAATTAATTGCTTTAATACTAAGATCTTCTATTGATGCCTGACATGTAACATAATCACCTGTACAGTCACCCGAAAGATTGACATTTTCAGAAAAACTCATTTTCCCTGTCATTTTGACCGGCTGCATTCTTTCTGAGTCAGATGATGCACCTATATAAAGAAGTGAAAATTTTAATTCCCCATCAACTGCAGCTTTATCCTTATTTACTTTTACACTGTCGGTCTGGACATTTCCCCATTCTTTCACTATAAGTTCAATATCATCTTTTGTGTCCGGCACATTAAAATCATCATCAAGCGTAATCTGTGCCACTGTATTACATTTCAAACGATATTCATGAATATTTTCTGTTCTGAGTCTCACAGACTGACCTCCTATACATTCTACATTTTAAAAACAACGCTTTCTTCACGTCTCTCCATCTTAAGCACTATTACCGGATATGTGTCAACCTCATTTACAGCTTCCCCCGCTGCCGGACCTATCAGATTAAGATCAATGTACAGTGCATTATCTCCTGTGTATACATCATTTACCTTAATTGAATATCCACTTGTTTCCCTTGTTCCATAACCGGCCACAACATATGTATAATCCTTAGTCGTATATGTAAGCCTCATCACTTTATCTTTTTTGCTTTCAATAAGCTTCTTAAGCTCTTCCGGCAGGTCTGCATTTTCAACCACTGTATAATCAACACTGGTCTTATTATCTGGCTCTTTGCTGCCAGAACACCCTGTCATGGCACACGCAGGCATAATTATCAACAATGCCAACACAAACGTCATGATTTTTCCCCATAATTTTCCACACATAAAAAACACCCCCACAATAAGACCTATTTAATCTTATGTGGAGGTACAAAAAATATTCATATAAAGTTATTGTTTATGTTCACTCACCATATGAACACGCACGCTCCCAGTGTCCGTCTGTGGCTTACACTTTCAGTATTCCTGCGCTTAGTATGAGTAAATGCCGCTATCTACAAAGTTTATTACAGTGTGCGAAAGCAAACGCACTTCGTTTGAACGAGCTTTCACACACTGAACTTATGTATATAGCGGCATTAACTCCTACACAGCTCGTCATAATTCAAGCGTAAGCCACAGACAGACACTGGGAGCTGGTTGTACATATGCCGAATGAGTGTAAATAATAGATAGTAAGATTTTTTAAACCTTACACTGCGTATCCCTTACTCTTTATAACTTCTATTACCTGATCTACATACTTCTCACACTCTTCTGTGCTTCCAGCCTCAACCATTACACGGACAACAGGCTCTGTTCCGCTTTCGCGTACGAGGATTCTTCCATCTGCGCCAAGTGCATTGGCAACTGCCTCAACTGCAGCCTTAACATCTGCATCATCCTGTGCCTGTGTCTTATCTGTAACTCTGATGTTCTTAAGAACCTGTGGATATATAACAAGTGGTGCTGCAAGCTCTGACAATGTCTTCTTCTTTGCAAGCATAACCTCCATCATCTTAAGGGCTGTGATAATTCCATCACCTGTTGTTGCATATTTAGAGAATATAATGTGTCCTGACTGCTCTCCACCTATACGGTATCCGTTCTCTGACATACACTCATATACATACTTATCGCCAACCTTAGTCTTTTCATACTCAATTCCTACTGCATCAAATGCTTTGTAAAGTCCGAAGTTAGACATTACTGTTGTTACAACCTTGTTTCCGACAAGCTTATCTCTGTCCTTCATATAACATCCATAGATATAGAGAATATGGTCACCTGTTATGACCTCGCCCTTCTCATCTACACACAGACATCTGTCAGCATCACCGTCAAACGCAAATCCTACATCAAGATGCTCTCTTCTTACTAAATCCTGAAGTCCTTCAATATGTGTAGAACCGCAGTTTGCATTAATATTAGTTCCGTCCGGAGCAGCATTTATAACATATGTCTTAGCTCCAAGTGCGTCAAATACAGCCTTTGCAAGTGTCCATGCACTACCATTAGAAGCATCAAGACCTACTCTTATTCCTTTGAATGAATAAATTGCAAGACTCATAAGATATCCCATATATCTGTTACGACCTGCTGTGTAATCAACTGTACATCCAATGTTTTCTCGTGTTGCGTATGGAATTTCTCCAAGCTCACCATCAAGGTACTTCTCGATTTCAGCGATAACATCCTCTTTCATCTTCTCACCTGCGGCATTAATAAGCTTAATTCCATTGTCATAGAAAGGATTATGACTTGCAGAAATCATAATTCCGCAATCAAAATCTTCTGTTCTTGCAACATAAGAAACACTTGGTGTAGTTGTAACATGAAGAAGATACGCGTCTGCTCCTGAAGCTGTAAGTCCGGCAACTAAAGAATACTCAAACATATAACTGCTTCTTCTTGTATCCTTGCCAATAACAATCTTTGCTTTACCATTCTCATGGTTTTTTCCATAATACCAGCCTAAGAATCTTCCCACCTTAAATGCATGGTCAACTGTAAGAGTTACATTTGCTTCTCCTCTGAATCCGTCAGTTCCAAAATACTTACCCATAATCTACTCCTTAATCATCATATCCGTTAGGATTATTCTTCTGCCATCTCCATGAATCAGCACACATAGTCTTTAAATCACGTTCTGCTTTCCAATGAAGTTCTCTCTCTGCCTTACCTGCGTCACAGTAGCATGTTGCAATATCACCAGGTCTTCTTTCCTTAATTACATATGGTATATGTATTCCTGTAGCAGCCTCAAAATTCTTTACTATATCAAGCACTGAATATCCATTGCCTGTTCCAAGATTATATATTGCAATTCCCGGATTATCATTAAGCTTTTCTATAGCCTTAACATGTCCAAGTGCAAGGTCAACAACATGGATATAATCTCTTACACCTGTTCCATCATGAGTATCATAATCATTACCAAACACACCTAATTCCTTTAACTTTCCAACAGCAACCTGTGTTATGTATGGCATAAGATTATTAGGAACTCCGTTAGGATTCTCTCCTATTGTTCCGCTCTCATGTGCTCCAATTGGATTAAAGTATCTTAAAAGAATTACATTCCATTCCGGGTCAGCCTTCTGGATATCTGTAAGAATCTCCTCAAGCATCCCCTTAGTCTTGCCATAAGGATTAGTAATCTCGCCCTTAGGGCATTCCTCTGTAATAGGAACAAATGCAGGGTCTCCATAAACTGTAGCTGAAGATGAAAATATAATATTCTTGACACCATGATTTCTCATAACATCAAAAAGTGTAAGTGAACCGGATATATTATTCATATAATACTCAAGCGGCTTTGCTACTGACTCACCTACAGCCTTAAGTCCAGCAAAATGTATAACACTGTCTATACTTTCCTTCTCAAATATCTCATTTAATGCTGCAGCGTCATTGATATCTGCCTCATAAAATGTAACTTCCTTTCCAGTAATCTTCTCGACTCTTTCTAAAGACTTTCTGCTTGAATTAACAAGATTATCAACAACTACAACATCATAACCTGCATTCTGAAGTTCTACTACTGTGTGGCTTCCAATAAAGCCTGCGCCACCTGTTACTAATATTGCCATTGTTATCTCCTTTATGTTCTATACTAATATAGCCACAAAACTTCATATAACATGTCGTTCTGTGGCTTATTATATGTCTTATGTTACGATATTATTTGTCGCCTTTCATCATACGCTCAGTTGACCATATTTCAACCTCGTACCTGTTGCTCTTATTATATCTCTTTCTAAGGTTCTTGAGCTGCTTTAAGTACTCTAACGTAACCTTTCCTGAAAGCTTTGATTCACCTTCAGTTCTCTGCTGGAATTTGTATGGAATCTCTACAACCTTGCTGTATGTACCCATCGCAAGAACCTCAACCATAATCTTCCATCCGATTGGCTGAAGGTCAGCATTCTCAATAACTTCTCTTCTGAACATAAAGAGTCCGCTTGTAGGATCTGATATCTTTCTAAGACAAGGCAACATAACCTGTCCTATCTTTCTTGCTGTTCCAGATACGAACTTTCTGTACCAGTTAAGTCCGCCATCATCTCCGCCTGGAATAAGTCTGCTAGGTATACAGAAGTCTGCACCACTTTCCATAGCCTTATACATATATTTAAGAACGATTGGCGGGTGCTGTAAATCAGCATCCATACATGCCATATATTCGCCCTTTGCAAGCTTAAAACCATCCAGAACAGCAGTTGCTAATCCTGTACCATTCTTTCTGTGTTCCATTCTCACCTGTGGATATTCCTTAGCAACTTCCATAATCACATCAGGTGTATTGTCCTTACTGTCATCAACAAAGACAATTTCATAATCAACACCCTTCAAAGCAACATCTATCTGTGCTACAAGATTTCTGATGTTCTTGCTTTCATTAAATGTTGGTATTACTACTGATAACATTATCATACTCTCCTTTAAAAAGAATTCTCTCGTCATTATACATCAATATACAACAAAGTAAAACATTTTTTTATACTCTGGTAACAACCATGGTTGCCCGTCCCTTAACTATTATTGAACGAAGACCTGCACTTACAAAGAAACTGTCGCCTGCTTTAAACTCCATAGTCTTTTCATAATCATCAGTTTCAATAGTTCCTGAGCCATTAATAAAAAGTACAGAAACAAAGGATGCCTCATCAACAGTAATCTTTGCCTCGTCATTGACATCATACTTATATACTTCAAAGTATTTGCACTGGACAAGTCTTTCTTCTGTGAAATGTTCATTTCTTGCAATAACAACCTCTGTCTTATTGTCCTTGATATATTTATGGTTATCAACAACATCAAGTGCTTTCTTAACATGAAGTTCTCTTGGATTACCGAACTTGTCCCTTCTGTCATAATCATACATACGGTAGGTACAGTTAGAATTCTGCTGTATCTCACATATGAATACACCTGCGCCTATTGCATGGATTGTTCCTGCCTTAACCATAACAACATCGCCTGCTTTAACCTCTATCTTATTAAGTATGTCTGTGATTGTATTATTATTAATTCTCTCAAGAATTTCTTCCTTAGATGCATCTCTTGAAAGCCCACAGTACAGATATGATCCCGGTTCACTGTCCACTACATACCACATCTCATTCTTTCCATATTCATTCTCATTCTCAAGAGCATATTCATCATCAGGATGAATCTGTATAGAAAGTGCCTGCTTTGCATCTATGAATTTTATAAGGATAGGGAATCTGTCCTGTGCCTGACATTTCCAGCCTAATGCTTCTTTTCCTATAATATTAAGGTACTCATTAAAGAGCATTCCTTTATATCTTCCCTCAGCTATACGGCTCTGACCGTCAGGATGAGCTGAAAGTTCCCAGCTCTCACCGATGACATCATAATCACATTTCTTGCCATATACATCACGAATCTTGGTTCCACCCCACAGATTATCCTTAAATGCAGGTTCAAGCTTCGCAATAGGACTCTTATCCAGTCTTACATAATTAGCAGATGCCTGTGGGTTATCCTTATTATATATCTTAACAAGATCTGTATCTGATATATTATCTCCAATACCAACCTCTATTACTACCACATTCTTGTCTGTCTTATTAGCAATCCTGTGTTTCGTTCCCACTGGAATGAATACACTTTCATATTTGTTATAATCAGCAGTTTCATTACCAAGTGTAATTGTAGCAATACCTTCAACTATTGACCAATGCTCAGTTCTCTTTTCATGCCGGTGAAGAGACATTGACATTCCTGGAAAAACAGTAAGCTTTCTGACTTTATATCCCTGTGAATAATTAAGTATCTCCTGTATTCCCCATTCCTTATAAGTAGTCCTGTTATAATCGAAAAATGCTTCATAAGTATCCATATTATCTTTCATAATCTGCTTGATATTATCAGCAGATTTCTTTGATGATATATATGTTGCATCATCTGTATTAACAACTACAAGATCTCTTAAATCATTGGCGACAACAAGTCTCTTCGGTGCATTATTTATAATATTAACATTATCGCAGTCATTCTTGATAACACATTCTGACTTAATATTGTTTCCAAATTCAGCTAAATCGCTGGCGTTGCCGACATCCATCCACTCGAAATGTGCTTCAACTACTTTTATTGAATCACATTTTTCAAGGAGAAGTGTTTCAATACTTCCATGTGGCATAGCCTGCATAACCGTCTCTGAAAATCTCACAGACCTTCTTATTGCCGGCACCTTTCTCTTAGCTGTCTTACAGGTAGTGTACAGTTCTGATGCAAGGCGTCTTGCAGCATTAATCATATCCCCTGCCCTGAATACAAGTATTCCACTGTTCCACAGATACCCCTCACCATAGTCATATCCAAGCAGACCTTCTGTCTCATCTTCATCGAAATCTATTCTTGCAATAAACTTCTTAACATTCTCTTTATCCCGGAGAATGTACCCATAAGTGGATGACTGTGATTCTGGCTTAATTCCTAATACCGCAAGATATCCTTCTTTTGCATATTCTTTAGCCTCAATTATTGAATCTTTATAACCATCACCCTCAATCAGGTTGTCCGAATTAACAACCAGAACTAATTCTGACGGGTTGGCAAACATAGTCCCTAACAATACAGCTGCTCCTGTTCCCTTCGGTGTACCCTCGAGGATAACTCTGTACTTAAGACTCTGGAACGCTTTCATCTGTCCATTAACAATATTCTTATAGCTCTCATTGGTAACTATTATAAATTCCTCACAGAATGGCATATTCCTTACTACAGTTTCCTGTAATATGGAACGGCCTTCTTTTATTTTCATAAACTGCTTTGGAAACTGCCTTCTGGATAATGGCCATAAACTATCACCACTACCCCCAGCTAATATTACACATTTCATAGCAATCCTTCCTTAAAATATCTGTTATAGATAATATGTTTATTAGTTATCTGCTGAAGTATCTCCACCCGCTGGTGTATTGCTACTGTCATCTCCGCCTGCTGGCTTATCTCCGCTTTCGTCTCCACCTGATGGCTTATCTGTGCTTTCATCTCCACCTGATGGCTTATCTGTGCTTTCGTCTCCACCTGATGAGGTATTATCGCTGTCGTTTCTTCCTGCTGGTTTATTATTCTTATCCTCGGCAATTGTTCTCTCATTAGCTGCTGTTGTCTCTTCCCTGCTGCTAGTGCTTTCTGCTGCTGAAGTTCGAGATGAGTGTGCTGCAGTTGAACTATCCTTACTTGTCGCAGTCTCCTTAGGTGCTTTGGTTGTATATTCCATCGGTTTCCATTCATTGCTGTTATTCTTATTATTGGCTTTTCTTCTGTTACCACCAGCCATTGCTGCTATTGACACTATAAGGATAATCACTACAAGAATTACCACCATTGACGCATATACAACATTACGTCTTCTTGCTCTTGGTACACCCGGAAACACTCTTCCAACAAATGCTGTAAGCTTGTCCATAAGTGAAACACCCCTTACAGGGACATCATCAAAATCATTGTCCTCATATCCATTCATGTCATATTCAAATAACACACCTTCATCAGAATCCTCATCGTCCGATTCATCATTTTCTATCCCTTCGTCTGATTCATTATCAGGTAAATCTGCATTTTCAGGCTCATAAGCCTCGTACTCGTCGGCAGCTTCTGTTTCCGCTGCTTTCTGCTCTGCACCATATATCTTAATATCAGAATCATCTGTCTCTTTTTCATCAAACGAAGCATAATCTGACATATTCTCTACAACTGATGATATACCGAGTATATTATCCTTCATCATTGCAATAAGCTTAAGAATAAATGCACTGTCTATATCGAGCAAAGTTTCTATCTCGTCAACTGAATGCATCTCATATCCGTAAAGTTCCATCATAATAGTCTGGACTCTTGATAATGACTTAATATTATCAGGTGCATTGTCATACGCCTTAAAATCTTTAAATATTCTGGAATTATCTTTTATTATGTCAAATAATTCCTTATCTTCCTTAATTCTGCCATACTCATACTCGTAATCATCATCTATCTTAATAGTAGAATTATCTATAAGATTAAACATAAACACTGAAACTCTTGTTGCAATCTGACGCATAATATTCTTATTAACATCAATACTATCAAGATTAGTACATATATCAATAATCGCTCTTGGAGAAAGTTTCTTGTAATCCTCTCCAAAAACCGGATATATAAGACAGTTTACATCTTTCTGTATCTCCTTGCATAAGACCTCTTTATCAGTCTTTCCAGTCCTTACATCATTAATCAGTTCCTTCATCTGTTCTTGATTCTTACTCATATTTTATCTCCTCGTGAATATACATTCCGATTGATTATACCACTCTGTTAAAGAAATGTCACGATTTTTCAGTTGTTTTATATAGTCACATCATTTAATGCTTCCATGCACTCATGTCAACATTACCTGATATACCATTCACACGTGCTTTCTCAGTAAACTGCCACATTGTAAATAGTCCTGTATATGTACATTTGCTGTTATACTGTGCAAGCCATACACTACAACCTACATTCCCTGCATATATACGGTTATTCATCCAGTCCTTGTTAGCATACAGTATTGCTGAGTAACCGCAGCTTCTTACTGTCTGTGCAAATGCATTTATAACGGCTGTTCTTTGTGATGATGATATCTTATCTCCTCGTCCGCTTCCATTACCTGCACTCTCAACATCAATTGCCAAAGGAAGTGAAATATTATATTCACTGCAGGCTGATACAATAAAGCTTGCTTCTTCAACCGCTTCGGTAGTATCCACTGCCTGGGTTACAATATAAGCTCCAACTTTAATTCCTGCCGCTGTTGCCTGGCTCATATTGCTATGAAATCTTTTATCAAGTACAAGTCTTGCCGTTTCGTATCCTCTATATCCAACTCTTATCATAGCATAGTTAATACCAGAAGCTTTTACACTGTTCCAGTCAATATCTCCATTATAAGTAGAAACATCAATAACAAGCGATGACCCCTGTGAACCGTCAGCATTGAAATAATATTGCACTCCATCTATATTCTTCCAGCCTGTTACAGCGTTGGAATTTTCAAAATAATAATTTTTTCCTTTTATATTCTGCCATCCATCAGCATATATATATTCAATCTGTGCCTCAACCTCCATAACTATATACGAAACTGTTTTTATTTCAGTTGAAGTTTCTGTCTCAGATTTTGAACTTTCTTCTATATTAGAGACACTTTCTTTTTGTGAATTATCAGGTGCCTTTGCAGAAGTACTTTCTTCCTGCTTTGTAGAAGTTTCTGTATTGTCATCTTTTATAAGGAATTTGGTTACAACATTTTCAGAGCCACCTGTAACACTGACAGTTCCAGTTTCATATACATATCCTGTATATTGCTTCTGTGTTCCGTTTTCTTCAACAAGAATACTGCCCTTGCTGCATTTATCAAGCTGGGATGCCGTGAAATCCTGTATTTTTCTGCCTTTTAAGCTGTATATAACATCTGTTCCTGACTTCTTTACTGATGAAACACTTACACTTCCTGAAACTGCATTATCAACATATAACACAGGCTTTATAACTTCACCAGCTGTTGCATTATTTCTGTTTTTCAAAGGATCTTCCTTCTGAGTCACAGCACTGTCAGTAACAACCTTTTCCATGATATTATCAATCACTTCAAATGTTTCTTCTGTAGATTCCTCTTCTTCCGGCTCAGTACTTTCAGGCTGTGTATGAGTCTGCATTTCAGTCTGGGTCTCTGCTGCTTCTACAATCGCCGGCTGATGTTTAGAGGCTTTATTTACGCTTATACCTACTACAATCCCTGTTATCACTCCTGCTATAATAACTGCTGCAGATACTGATGTCACAACAATATGACTCTTAACCTTGAAGAAATCGATAACCTTTTCCCTGAAATTTCTATGAAGTTCCTCAACATCAAGAATCTCATACTGCGGTTCTTCTGGCAAGTCCTTCTTCTCACAGTCTTCTGTCTCTGTAGATGCTTCGTCAGTCTCCACATTTTCTTCTGTTTTTATGTCTTCTACTTCTTTATCTGAATCACACATATCTGCTTCCTGTTATTCCTCTGCACCTCTGACAATAGCTGCTTTCTTAATAACTTCTCCTTCTCCTGGCACATTAAAAGCATACTCTGCTACATAGGTGTACTTATCAAAGTCGTACTTTTCTTCTATTGCCTGCTGCTCTGTCAGTACATCTTCTTCCTCTGTTTCTATATCAACTTTCTTTATTACAACTCCGGTTAATTCAGCTTCCTGTCCAAGATTATTCTTACAACTGACTCCTGTCCTGAAATTATAATCCTTTGACATAGTGTTATTCTTTACAACAATATCATTTCCTGTAAATTCCTCTGTTATAACCTCAATCTCAAGCTTTGCTGTGTTCTTTATCCAGCCAGACTTAGGGTCTTTAAAACGGTACTCTACTGTGTATTCCCCGGCCGTTGATATTGCTTCCTCCTCGCTATATTCATTGCCTGATTCATCATATATTGAATACTCGATATCCATATCATATCCGATAGTATTAATTCCCTTAACTCCGTCAAGCAGATTAAGTTCCTCTGTCAGTCTTCCGATTCCATCGCCGTATGTGCGCTTAATCTCCTTGTTAGTAACCGTAAGCACAGCGTCCTTAGTATCAACATGGTAGTTAGCATAGCCGAAAAATGCTATATCTACATCTACCTGTCCACTGATACCATCAACATAACATCTTGAACTATACTGCCACATATCATAATGATATCTGAAATTTGGAAGTTCATCTCCATAAGTCCATCTTACTGAATCATAATAAAACTTACCAAAATATGCCGCCATCCAAACTTTATACTTACTTGCAATCTTTTCCCCATCAAAATTGTTATACCATCTGTTTCTGTTAGAATAAACCATAGGCTGATATCCATAGCTGGATATAACATTACAAAACGTCTCACAGGCTTCTGTTACTGAATCATAATCACCATCCAGTTCCCAGTCAAATGCAACCGGATATGTTATCTGGTAATCCCTTATAAGACTTATACAGTAACTTGCTTCATCGTATGCTTCTCTTGCATTAGAAGCACCTGAATAGAAATACACACCTACCTGTATACCGTTAGCAAGTGCTCCTTGTATATTCTGCTGAAATTTCCTGTCTTCATATAAACCATCATCTCCGCCACCGCATTTTATCATTGCAAATGTGATGCCATCAGCAGCAACTGCTGACCAGTCTATATCTCCCTGCCATCTTGAAACATCTACACCATATGTCAACTGGCTGATTTCATATACATCATTCGAGCTTGGCTGATCTGGTTCAGGCTCCTCAACCTCAGTCTCCTCTCTTGATGGTTCTGACGAATTATCTTCTACTATCTCAAGGTCCTCAACATCTTTAACCGGAATCGGTGCACTGCTGTTCTCTGCTGCCTTATCAATTATCTCATATAATTCTTTACTGCTTGTATTCTCATCTGCAACAGCCTCTTTAACAAGTTCTGCTATCTCTTCCTGTGTTGCAGTCTCTATCTCTGTCTCTGATTCTGTTTGTGTTTCGGTAAGAATCTCACTCAGCTTATCAAGATTACTGTCTGTCTCAGTCTCTACTTCTGTCTCCTGTGCCTGTACCTGCATTTTGCTGCTATGATGATGAACATACTCTACTGTTGTTACAGTTGCTGCACTTCCTGCAACCACGACTGAGCCTGCAATAATACATGCCTTTGCATGTGCCACAAATACAGACTTACATATTCCTGATAATTTTCCTGCTATGGTATTTAATAATTCTTTCATCCTACATGCATCTCCTGATTAGTCATAATAATGTTTGAAGTAAACTCTCCCGAATATTGCCCATGTATCGCAGAATGCCTGCCATATATCCTTCATCCCTATACGCTTTACACCGGAATCCCTGACATATACAACCTCCACAGGCATCTGTGCTATCGAAAACCCCCTTCTGTGAATTGCCACTAAAAGTTCTATATCATAAGCAAACCCTGATGTTCTTATAAGATGTGCAACCGGTTTGATTGCCTCAACCCTGAATACCTTAAGCCCGGTCTGCGTATCCTTAACATTAAGATGGAACAAGACTAGAAGCATTATATAATAGCCCATGCTTATCACTTTCCTCTTAAACGGATAATCAAGCTTGGAATCCTTAAGGAACTTACAGCCTATAACAACATCTTTATTATCATCAAGCATTTTCTTAAGATAACCTTCTAACTGTGATGGATTAAGTTCAAGGTCTGCATCAACAAATGCGACATACTTTCCTTCAACCTGCGACACTCCGGCAATTATTGCATTACCCTTGCCTCTGTTCTTTTCAGAACTTACCATACGCACACGGCTATCCTGCTTGATAGCTCTTTCTATCTCAGCTTTGGTATTATCCTTACTGCCATCATTAACCGCAATAATCTCCAATTCAGGAACAAACTTTTCAACAATTCTCAAGGTTTCCATGATACTGTGATATATAAGTTTTTCCTCATTGTAAGCCGGCATAACAATAGACAGCATACCATTTAGATTTAACATTTATACTCTCCCTCTGATGTTTACACACCCTTTAATATTACAATGCTATGCCATGTTTTTCAAGTATAGACAGGGAATTAATGCAGATAATATCTTATATAAAAATATCTTATATATTATAATGAGGTGAATTTATGAATAACTCAGAAAATCTTCCAACAGACAACAACAATAAATCTATCGTAAAAGGGAAAACTATGTATAATTGGGAAACTCATGATAATCAGGACAAAGTGATTCTTGACAGCATTAATGCAATCGAAAGAAGACGTGAGCATATGACTGACGAACAGTTAAGAAAAGCATATGCAGAATTACAGACAGGACTTGGTCCTGATATATACAGTCAGTTATGTGACCGCAAGGCAAGTGACAATTTTCAGGGGTGACTTTATTATGGGTCACCCCCACCACCTGCAATTATATATTATTTGCGGCACAGTCAAGTGCTGCTGCCACAACAGCATCCATGTCATAATATTTATACTCACCAAGACGTCCGCCGAATATAACTTTCCTTTCAGCGTCAGCAAGCTCCTTATACTGTGCATATAAAGCGCCGTTCTTCTCATCATTTACAGGATAGTATGGCTCATCACCCGGCTTCCACTCAGAGCTGTATTCACGGCTGATAACAGTCTTAGGAATGTCGTCGCCATTCTCATCCTTACCGAACTCAAACCATTTGTGTTCAATAATTCTTGTCCATGGAGTTTCGGCATCAGTATAATTAACTGCTGCATTACCCTGAAAATTAGGAGTATCCAGAGTCTCTGTTTCAAACCTTACTGAACGGTATTCAAGATTACCAAGCTTATAATCAAAGTATGCGTCTATCGCACCTGTATATACAACCTTTTCAGCCTGACTGTCTAATTCTTCCTTAGCATCAGCAGATGCAAGATAATCAACGCCAAGTCTTACCTCAATGCTTCCGGAAAGCTCGCTGTCATTAAGCATATTGGCGACCATCTTAGTATATCCGCCCTCAGGGATTCCCTGATAAAGTGCGTTAAAATAATTATTATCAAATGTAAGTCTTACAGGAAGTCTCTTGATAATAAATGATGGAAGCTCATTACATGGTCTGCCCCACTGCTTCTGTGTATATCCCTTAATAAGCTTCTCGTATATATCGGTTCCGACAAGACTTATAGCCTGCTCCTCAAGGTTCTCAGGCTCTGTGATTCCTGCTTCCTTTCTCTGCTGCTCGATTCTTTCTGCAGCCTCCTGTGGTGTCACAACGCCCCACATCTTATTGAAGGTATACATATTAAATGGCAGTGAATACAGTTCCCCATTATAATTAGCAACAGGTGAATTAGTGAATCTGTTAAATGTAGTAAACTGTGAAAGATACTCCCACACCTTCTTATTATTGGTATGAAAAATGTGCGCACCATATACATGCACATTAATACCTTCCATCTTCTCTGTATATACATTACCGGCAATATTATTTCTCTTATCTATTACAAGAACCTTCTTTCCTGCTCTTGCTGCCTCATGTGCAAACACTGAACCGAAAAGTCCGGCTCCTACTATTAAATAATCATACATAATCCTGTTCCTTTTCTATCTTAAATAATGGGATGATGCCCACGCACCATCCCATTAATTATACTTATTATATTGTATTAATTCAACAAAAGAAATAATTAATAATAATCGATATCAGATATATAATCTTCTGTCCTTGTATAACCATCTAACTGTATAATAGCGTCTGCCAGAACAGATTTACCGTTGTCAGGATTATACTTTTCATAATTCAATACAATGCAAGGATTATCTGCATTTATATTTTTATTAAAATTCTTCTTGTCAAGGGACTCTATAAGTCCATTTAATACTTTTTGTGCTCTTTCTTCATCTTTTCTTACATACGAATCCAGATTAATATATGTTCTGGTATCATTATATACAAGAACTGCTGAAAGAGTTTCATATCCACTAGTATATTTATCCCATGTTCTGGAACTGTCATTTAAATACTGCTTTAAAATGTCGCTCATTGTCCCAAGCTCTTTTTCATTATTCCTAATGGCATATTCATTCCGTATACTAATATACTTATTATAAGATTGTGGCATATTCTTACTGATTGGAAGAACCATATCATAAGTAACGCCTTTTTTTGAAAACCGTACTGACATCAAGAATGTATCAACATCTGAAGTAACTGTCTGATACCATTTCTCAAAACCAATCTGTTTAATTTCACTTGAAATTGTTTCATATATATCCTTACAGTCAGAATCCTCCATATTACCTGTTATATAATTAACAGAAATCTTGTCACTATCCGGAAGTTCCATATAAGCCTTAACAAAATTCTCATCCTTCTTTAACAGACTTGCAAGTTTATTGGCATCACTGTCTGTAAGCTGAATCCTTCTGTAATGTGTAACACCGTTCTGTCTGAAACCAACCTTATAATTAGTCACTGAACCTCTGCCGTTATAAATATAATTATGAACACCATTTGATATACATTTATCTTTATATGCCCCAAATTTCTCCGATACATATTTGAGAATCTCTTCATCTGTAAACTGAACCTTCGATGATATAGAACTGAAATATCCGTTATCTGAAGCATAGTACATATCCATTGACTGAATTGATACATATGCAAGTTTTGAAGCATCCGGTTCGTACGATGCCTCATATTTGCCAAATGAATTAGCTCCTGTTCCAATTACCACTGCAAGAACATATCCAAGAAGAATTGATGGAATACACTGCTTTATAACATTCATCTTCTTACTTACTATACATTCATAAACAAACACAACCAATGCACTTACAATAAACAGCACAATAACTGCTATTGTCTCATCATTGTCTATACTTGTATATGCTATCATTACACCTATAAACGCAATTGAAAAGCCGATAAGTGTTCTGATAATCATTGGCAGAACCTTTCCATTAGCTGCTTTTCCTGCTGTCTCACTTTTTCTCTTTACAAAGAGAAGTGCGCCAAGCGCTATATATATAAGTGCAAGCACGAGTGTATATAAGTTACTTGTAAGGCTGAGAACCATATCTGCTATTCCTGATGGACCATTGTATATATCAAATACAGAAAATACCCAGCCAACAATCATATTGTTGGAAGAATCAAGTAACCCCACACCACTGTTACTTATCATGTAAGTTTCTCCATGAAACACAGTCAGTTCTGTAACCATTAACGCAATAAATCTTGGAAGAAACATTATAAGTCCTGTAACACATATATTGCTTAATATGTTTCCTGTAATGGATATTGATACATTTATAATTGCCATGCATAAAAGGCTGCATATAAATATTGAAAGATACATACGGAACATTGTTGCATAATCAACATTAAAATACTGCCTGTTAGCCATGAATAAAACTGCCTGTGATACATATGACACAACAAGTATTCCGGCAATCCATGTAAGTATTGCTGCTGTCTTGCTAAGATATATGCACAATCTTGTATATGGAATTGAATGATAAAAATCACTGCTGCTTCTCTTATTAAGAAAACTCCATACTATCAATGATATAACAGGTACAACAATTATGAATACTAATACCAGAAAATAATTCCCTGAAATTCCACCTACATTATTAACCTGTTTATATTCTTTAATATAGCTTAATGATGAAATAATCGGTACAACTGATATAAGTGTAATTACCGCCATCATTATAAAGCCCGCAAGTCTTGTCTGCTTCAATGTCTGTAAAAACATATGAAAGCTGAATACTTTCTTATTATTCATGCGTCTTATCCCCCTTCACATCAAATGTATAACCGAGTGCTTCCATCTCATAAGTAAATACTTCTTCAAGTGTAAGCGGGAGGACATCAAATACTACCGGATTCATGGCATTTATAATGTCAATGGTCTGTTCCCTGTCACCACTTACTATCATGTTGGCAACTGAACCCTCCTGACGGTATCTAGTAATCCTAATGCCCTCAAACTTACTCTCATCAAAATCATCCTTAAAAGCAACCTGTACCTTGAACTGACTCGTCTTTAGTTCAAATACATCGCTGTCAAGCACCAGCCCGCCTTTGTGAAGAAGTGACAAATGATCACATAAGTCTTCTAACTCTCTTAATGAATGTGATGTAACTATAACAGTAGCGTTATTATCTGCAACATCACCACATATTAACTTCTTGACAAGATTACGCATAACAGGATCAAGTCCGTCAAATGTTTCATCAAAGAACATATACTTGGCTCTGGTTGAAAGCGCAAGTATTATAGCTGCCTGTCTCTTCATTCCTTTTGAAAAGTTTGATATACTCTTAGATGGATCAAGTCCAAATGTTTTCGTAAGTTCTGCGAATCTGTCCATATCAAAATTATCATATATTGAACTATAGAACTTAGCCATGCTCTTCATGTTCGCGCCTGCAAGAAAGAATAATTCATCTGCAACGAACACCAGCTTATTCTTCATGTATGTATTCTCATACACATTAATTCCATCGATTATTGCTTCTCCCTTATCTGCCTTATATATCCCTGACAGGACTCTTAGCAGCGTAGACTTTCCTGCACCGTTAGAACCAACCATACCATATATACAGCCCTCCGCTATATTACAGGTAACATTGTCAAGTGCTGTAAAGTCATCAAATGATTTAGTAACACCTTTTACCTCTATCATATTTTCTTATAAACCTCCTCAATCATATCTGTTATCTCACTCTTACTCACCCCTGCGTATGCAAGCTTTCTTACAATCTCCTTAAGATCTGAAAGCTTTTCCTTAGACTGATTCCCGACAATCTTTAACGCTTCTGCCGATATAAAAGAGCCCTTTCCCGGTACGCTCACCAGAATTCCTCTTCTGTCCAGCTCCATGTATGCTTTCTGGATTGTATTCGGATTAGTAGACAGCTCCATCGACAAAGACCGTACCGATGGCATCTTATCGCCTTCCTTCATAATCCCTTTAAGCACCTGGTCTTCCACCTGCTTAATGAGCTGTTCATAGACTGGCACTCGCGACATGACATCTATAGTGAACATGTTCCATTCCTTTCTGTGTATTATTTAAACTGGTTACAAGCTTGCGTAATAACTGTACTATATTAATTAGTACAGTTATAGCATACTATTATAATTAGATATTGTCAACTGTTATTTTTAAGGTTTTGCAAATATACCAAGCGCAGGCGCACCATACGAGCATGAAACAAATGCTGCTGCCATCATAAAATCAACAATTGCCATAATCCATGTTCCAAGTACAAAGCTCTCATGCCCGGCACGTCTTAACACATGATACTCCACAGCGAAACCAATTAGCACTGCCACAAAAAATGTTGCAATATCAAGCCACATTTTTGAAAATCCAAGAACTCCCATATATGTGTAGTACAGAAACGGAATTGCCCATGTTGCCACATTTGCCCCCAGAAGAATTGCGAAGCCGCTTGCTTCGTATCTGTCCTTTAATGCATACCATGTATAGATTCCATAAAGGTTCATCGGCAGAAACGCCAGCTTCATATGTTCCCATGTTGATTCATTAGTTGGAAAAAACAGCCCGACAAATGTATTCCTTCCCGTCCAGTCATACACAAAATGAAACAGGGACCCTGACACCCATACTGCCAGAATCCCTATTATCATTGTTATATTAAGTTTTTTGATTGTCTTGTTCACAATGCACACCTCCATTATTGTTGAATAATAGAAGTATATGCTTCCATCTGTTGTACTATTCCACTTCAACAGTCATAGTTACATCAGACACTTCTATGTATGTTCTTCCATCACTTACATTAATCTCTGTTCCATCTGCATATGTATACACTGTCTTGGAATAACGGTCTGACTTACTCCACTGGATTGGAACAGCATAACCGTTAGTTATGTAATAACCTTCCCCCCTGCCAACTGTATGAAGATTCCAGCAGTAATTATCATCCATCATGCTGTGTGTAATCTTCTGCACGATAATATTCTTAGTATTAAACTGTTCACCTGTTTCGTGGTCAAGACTTGGCTCGCCACTCGCAAGCCTTAAATAATTACCTGACGCAGCATCATATGTAAATGTTGTGTACTGATAACTGCTGTAAGGCACATACACAGATGATGCACTGACTGAATCTTCTCTTTTTGAAAGGTCAACATCTGATACATCATAATTAAGCAGTACTGTGTCCGATGCATTCTCAGCCTCAGCATTGAAACCTTTTTCCTGTACTGCACTCTTTAACCTGTAAAGCGATGTATATGCTGTATGCTCTGTTGCAAGCCCTTCCGGATTACGTCTCCAGTAATATGCACTGTTATAGAAGCCGTTAATCCAGTTAATACCAGTCTTTGCCTCATCACTCTCAGCGTAAGTGCTTCCGCCAAAATGTACAAATATCGCATCTGACTCAAAACAGAAATCCAGAAAATTATGCCTTGCACTTCTTATTGTTCCAATAACCGTATCTGTCTGGCTTACATTGCCTGAACCTACAATCTCCTGTGGTGCTTCATCTGTAACATCTGAATCCTCTACCTTGAACAAGGCAAGTAGTCTGCAGGTATAGCTTTCTGTTGGAAGCTCATACACAATATACGCCTTATTAAGTCCGGTCTGCACCTGTACAGCTACCGGTGTATTGTTAACAGATACTGCAAATGGTCTTGTCTTCGAATTAACGTCAATTATGTCGATCGTATTATCTACATACACAGTTGGTTCTTCTGTCTGTGAAGAAGACTCTATCGGATTAACATTCTGTGATAAAGCCTCGCCCGTAGGATTACCTCCTCTTATTCTGCGTATCATAACAACACACATGACAGCCGCCACAACTGCTGCTGCACTAAGAACAGAAATTATAATAATACGTTTTCTATTATTAATCATTGATTGTCCCCCATCATAATAATCTTCCTTAATTGTACGACTTGTACTTCTATATAGCAAGAAAAAAGAGCCATACATAACCATAGTTATGTACAGCTCTTTATTAATATGCCGGCAACGGGAATCGAACCCGTATGGGAGTATAAGTCCCGCAGGATTTTA